>WNGF01000183.1_pt1 | contig 86313 bp, 102 predicted proteins | sample 5400641 | NCBI WGS metagenome assembly WNGF01 (sample SAMN13153371, study PRJNA577476) | soil metagenome | isolation source: 80 cm soil or saprolite under grassland replicate 2 | place: USA:California | collected 2016-06-15 | reverse complement strand
CGCGCCCTTTGCGGGGGATGGCGACCTGGGCCACGCCAAGTGTGGCCAGGTCCCGCTCGACGCCCGCCTCGCCATAGCCACGGTCGGCGGTCACCGCCCCAGGCACCCGACCCGTCTGCTGGATGACCCGCCCGATCGCGGGGACCAGCAGCGGCGCGTCGGGGGGTTGCCGAGCAGCACGGTGTGGTCCACGACGATCCCCTGAGGGTTGTCGGCGACCTGGGCCTTGTAGCCGAACTCGACGGGCTGGCCGATGCGGCCCTTGCGGATCGGGCGGGCGTCGGGATCGTGCAGGCTGACCAGCCGGGTGGCCCCGTCGGGCATGCCGCCGGCCAGGCGAACCCGGGCCTGGTCCAGCAGCCGGCGGGTCCGCCCGATGGTGGTCTGCAACTGGTTGACCAGCGCCATGCGCCGACCAGCGGCAGCGGCTCCGGTCCTGGCCCCGCTCCGGCCTTGCGCCCGAGCCCGGCGGGCGTTGACCACAATCCGGTCGGCGTCGGCAAGCTGCGCCTCCGCCACGGCGGCGACCTGCCTGGTCACCTCCAACACCAGCTGCTTGGCGTCCCCGGTGCGCGCCCGCAGCGCCCGGGCGACCTGGTGGGCGCGGCGCCGCGCCGCACGCCGACGATCCCGGACCCGGGTCCGCGGCGCGCCGCCGGCAGCCTGCACCCGCTTGGCGGTGCCGGCCAGCTTGCCGACCGCCCGCGCCAGCAGCCCCACATCGGTCGGGTAGCGCAGCTTGCGGCCGCGCAGCAGCTTGTCGCCCACGAGCTTGCCGAGCAGCGCGGTGTTGAGCTGGTCGATCACGCCGGGGCCGGCGCGTCGCACCAGCTTGCTCAGGGTGGTGGGGTGCGGCACCGGCTGGTCCAAGGAAATGCGGCAAAACCGCCGCCAGGAGAGCGAATCGCCGACCTCCTTGCAGAGGCTCTGGTAGCCGAGCTGGTAGCGGTGCTTGAGGTACAGCAGGCGCAGCAGGGTCGGGACCGGGACCGAGGGGCGGCCAAGCCGCTCGGAGAACAGGGTGTGCCAGGGGGCGAGGAAGAGCTCGTCGTCGAGGTAGGCATCGACCTGGGCGAGCTCGGTGGGCAGGCGTTTGGCCTGGTCGGGCAGCAGGTCGTCCCAGGTGGCAAGCGGCGGGGTGGTGGTGCGAAGCAGCGGGATCTCCAATACAGCGACAACGGTGTCATTCGACCACAACCACGCCGGACCCCATCGGCATTCCCGCAGCTCAGCGGCTACTTCGACCCCGAGTTCTTCATGGGGAAGTAATTACATCAGTGTGATTCGAGAGCGTCAGGCAGATACACTATTGTCGGCCGAGTCCTCCCGTTCGCGGAGGACGGCATGTCGGCAGTGGTTCGGGGTTCTAGCTCTGCGGGAGCTTCTGGGATCTCGAGCGCTGCGCGCCGCCGCTGGCCCGTCCGATGCGGGGAGGAGAAATGACGGCAGCAGGGAGACGCGCTGCGGCGACGGGCAATCGTGTTGAGCAGCCAGGTGGCGCACGTCGATTCCAGATCCTGTCACTGGACGGCGGCGGCCTGAAGGGGCTCTTCTCCGCTGCGGTGCTCGCGGAGTTGGAGAACGATCTCAGCATTTCCGTTGCCGATCATTTCGACCTGATCGTTGGCACGTCGACAGGTGGGCTGATCGCCCTAGGACTTGGTGCCGGCCTGCGGCCCGCTGACATTGTCGACTTCTATGTCGATCGGGGTCCATACGTCTTCGGTGAAAGGCGGGGTGTGGCGCTGCGTCTGCGGGCGCCCAGGTACTCAGCAGCCCGCCTCCGGGAGTCGCTCGAGGTGATTTTCGGTACCCAGACTCTCGCGGCGAGCAAGAAGAGGCTCGTCATCCCCGCCTATAGCCTTGATCGAAATGACGTGTACGTGTTCAAGACGCCACATCATGAGCGGCTGACGCGGGACTGGCGTGAGTTTATGGTAGATGTTGCTATGGCCACGACAGCTGCCCCGACGTTCTTGCCCGCATTTCGCCTTCGGCATCACCGGCTTGTGGATGGCGGCGTGTGGGCGAACAATCCGTCCTTAGTCGGGGTTGCCGAGGCCGTTAGTATGCTCGGGGTGGGGCTTGAGAACATTCATGTGCTGTCGCTTGGTACAACCGATGAACTGACCGATCTACCCAGCAGCCTGGATAAAGGTGGCCTGTGCCAATGGGCTCGGGCGGCGATTCCGCTTATCCTCCGGGGCCAGGGCGTCGGGTCGTTCCACGCGGTGGAACACTTGGTCGGACCGACACAGGTCTTGCGTATCGACCCGGTAGTCCCAGCCAGACTGTTCCGCCTTGACCGCATTGACCGAAGCCGTATCCGCGGCCTCGCCGAGGACGTCAGCCGCAAGGCCGCTCCCTCGGTGAAGGCGTTCACCAAGCAGCAGGCCGACACCTACACCCCGCTCTACAGCACGACGAACATCGATGCCTGACCCAAAGAACAGCCGATCATCAGCCTGTCAACCGGTCCTGGAGGCCACAGGGTGAAGCTCATCGCCTACTTCGACACCTTGCTTCGCGACACGGTGAACTTGAGCAAGAGCAGCCTCGAGCTCCTCGACTCCCGGGTCGAGTCCATTTATGCCGCGCTGGCCGACGACTTGGTTCTCGGGCCGTATGTTCAAGACAAGATCCCGCAGGGGTCCTGGGCGCACCAAACGATCATCAGGCCACCCAGGGACGACGGCGAATTCGACGCAGACTTCCTGCTGTTGCTTGACGAGCATCCAGAGTGGTCAGCGAGCCCGAAGAGCTACATCGAGCAGGTCTATGCCGCGCTGGGCCGTCACAGCACGTACAAGGACATGCCCCGCAACCGCAAGTGCCGGTGCGTGAGGCTCACGTACGCCAACAGCTGTCACGTCGACATCGTTCCCTACCTGCACCTACCGGGCGGGCGGCAGGTGATCGTGAACCGGGATGAGGACAAGTGGGAGGACACCAACCCGGACGGGTTCACCCAGTGGATGCGGACCAAAGACGAGATCACCGGCAAGACCCTCCGGAAGGTGATCCGTCTCCTGAAGTTTCTCCGCGACCACAAGGGAACCTTCCGCGGCACACGCTCCGTGATCCTCACCACCCTGATCGGTGAGCGGGTCGAGCAGTGGAGAACGATCGCCGACCTCGGCTACTACGCCGACGTGCCCACGACACTGCTCCACATCGTCAACGACCTCGACGAGTGGCTCCAGCAGAACCAAACGAGACCGTCCGTCGCCGACCCGTCCGGGTCGGGTGTGACGTTTGACCATCGATGGGACGACACGACCTACGCCAACTTCCGCGACAAGATCCACAAGTACGCAGCCGACATCAGCACGGCCTACCACGAAGAAGATAAAGATAAGAGCGTCGCACTGTGGCAGGACATCTTCGGGGACGGATTCAAGGCACCACCCGCGAAGCAGTCCAGCGGCCGGTTCGGTCCCGTCGCACCTGCCGCGTCGATCCGGCCCGGACGAGCCGGGTGACAAGAAGGAATGGCACGAAGGAAGCGGGGACCGGTCCTCACCGAGGGTCAGCGACAAGCCCGAGACGAGATTCGCCGCATCGCCGGTGAGTACCCCGAACGCATCGAGATCATCGACGAGCCCGGCCTCGATAAAGAGCGGATCCTGCGGATCGTCATCCGTCTCCCCACCAAGGACCTGGACCCCGTTCCAAGCGGTCTGCCCCTCTCAACAGACCACGAGGACGTAACCATCTGGATCCCACCCGGCTTCCCGTACCGTCCACCGGATGCCGTGGTGACCCACAGTCGCTTCGTGAGCCAACCGCACGTCCTGCAGGGCCACCGCCTCTGTGTCTACCTCGATCCCGCACGCGAGTGGCATCCAGCGCATGGAATGCTCGGCTTCCTCACCCGGCTGTGGGACTGGCTCGACGACGGCGCAGCCGGCAGATTTGACGCCGCGACCGCCCTGTTCCACCCCGTCGGTGGCGTGCTCCACCGCACCCCGGGCACGCCGACCATCGTCGTAAGGAAGCCGCTGCAACCCAACGGCAAGACCTTCCTGCGCGCCGCGCTCACTGCTCGGACACCAGACCGGATCGACGTCATCGACTGGGATACGCGCCGTGGGGCCACCGAGGTGGCGCTCGTCATCGTCCTCCACGCGCCGCTCTCCTACGGGGCGGGAACAACCCTGCCGGGCATGTTCCGACAGATCGCCGCGACTGGTCATCCCAGGCCCGATGATATCGCCGCCGTGCTGGCGCAGACCGCCGCGCGTAACCCTCCCGGGACGCCTCTGTACGTGATCCTCGCCGTGCCCCATGTGGGTGGCGCCAGCGGACACCACCTCATCGCGGCTCGTCTGCCTCCCACGTTCGCGGACCTGCTTCGAGCAGTAGCCGCCCGTGACGGACCATTGCTACAGATCAACTCCAGCAGCATCCCTGCCGACACCCCGATTGAGTGGTGCAACGTGTCCGATGAGCGATCCGACGTGAACATCCGACGAGACTCGAGCCGGCCGACCTCACAGTTCGCCGGCAAGGTTGTCGAGGTGTGGGGATGTGGCGGCCTCGGCTCATGGATCGCCGAGTTCCTGGCTAGAGCCGGCACAGCACGGCTGGTCCTTCGTGACCCTGGTGACGTGCACGGTGGGCTCCTTGTCCGCCAGAACTACGTCGAAAACGACATCGGAAGGAACAAGGCGCAGCAGCTCGCCGAACGGCTCCGACAGATCTCTGACGACCTTGTGGTGGAGAGCTCCCAGGGCGCAGCACCCAGCGGGCTCGATGGCCCACTTCCCGGATGTGACGTCATCATCGACGCGACCGTTAACACGGCCGTCGGGGTGTACCTCGACCTGGCAGCCAGGCAGCTTGCCGCCGCACGTCCGCTGCTGGCTCAAGTCGCGACCGACCTGCGAACGGCGACTCTTGGTCTGCTCACCGTGTCGGCGCCTGGTCTGGCCGCTGGCCCTGCATCGATCGATGAGCAAGCCGGCACCGTCGTGCTCAACGACGGTCACCTCGAACGATTCCACATGTTCTGGCAGGAGCCCGCCATTGGGGACGAGATCGTCCCCGCCCGTGGATGTTCCGTACCTACCTTCCACGGATCCGCCGCCGACATAGCCGCTGTTGGAGCGTCACTGGTAAGCCTACTGGCTCTGCACTTGAACTCGGGCGCATCCGGCACACACCTGGTCGCACTTCCGCATGCCCCCGGCGACGGTCCGTGCCATTACTTCTTGCCCGTTGCTGACACCGGAGCGCGAGCGGCAGCTCGGGGCTGAGTGCCGATGGCGCAGGCTTTTTGAACGTGCTCGCGCGCAGCGGCAGCTTTGCCGACGTCTACCAGCGCTGGCTCGCAGGCGCTGCCTGAACCGAACGTCGGCACGGATGAGCGGCCCAGCCCGACGGTTAGATTAGGTGCGTAGCGCTTCCGTCCTGTTGTCAGTGATCCTGGTGAGCAATGGCGTGTGCTCGCCAGCGACCGTCTTGGTACGGCTGTCAACCCCTCCGAGGACGATGATTCTGATCACCGGTGCTCGGACAAACCGGATGTTTTGGGTTTAGCTTAGACGTGTAATAGTAGAAATCTGCGCAACCGGCTCGCCCGCCACCTGCTCGCGCTCGAGCCCGCCTGGCACGACCAGACCCAGACCGGGCAGCTCCTGTCGCGCGCCACCTCCGACATCCGCTCGGTGCGGTACTTCCTGTCCTGGGGGCTGGTGTTCAGCGTCCTCAACCTGGTCACCTTCGGGATCGCCGCGGTGCAGATGTGGACGCTGTCGGCGCGCCTGACCCTGGTGACCCTGGCGCTCGCGCCCCCGCTGGTCTACGGGGCGCTGCGCTTCAACCGCCGCCTGCACCGCATCTACTGGCGGGTCCAGCAGAAGGAGGGCGACCTGACCACCGTGGTGGAGGAGAACGCGGCCGGCGTGCGCGTGGTCAAGGCGTTCGGGCGCGAGGCGGAGGAGGGCGCCAAGCTGGAGCGCGAGGCGGGGGCGCTGCTGACCGAGAACCTGGCCGCCGCGCGGCTGCGCGCCTTCTACACCCCGCTGCTCGCCGCCCTCCCCCAGGTCAGCATGGCGGTCATCCTGTGGTACGGGGGCAGGCTGGTGATCGACGGGCGCATCACCCTCGGCACCCTGGTGGCCTTCAACTCCTACGTGGTGATGCTGGTCTGGCCCCTCCAGTCGCTCGGCATGCTGTTCGGCTTCGCGCAGCGCGCGGCGGCCAGCGCGGAGCGGGTGTTCGAGGTGCTCGACCGGCCGCCCGGCATCGCCGACCGACCCGGCGCGATCCCCCTGCCCGACCCCTATGCGCGGAGCCCGCTCGCCGGACGCGGCGCGCGCGTGGGCTTCGACGACGTCAGCTTCCGCTACGGCGAGTCGGGCCGCCCGAGCCTCGTCAACGTCACGCTCGAGATCGAGCCCGGGGAGCGCGTCGCGCTGGTCGGCGGCACCGGCTCGGGCAAGTCCACCCTGGCCGCCCTGATCCCCCGCCTGTACCAGCCGAGCGCCGGCCGCGTCACGCTGGACGGCCACGACGTCGCCGGCCTCGCGCTCGAGTCGCTGCGCGGCGCCGTCGCAGTCGTGCACCAGGAGCCCGAGCTGTTCTCCGCCAGCCTGCGCGAGAACGTCGCCTTCGGCCGCCCCGACGCCGGCGACGACCAGGTGCTGGCCGCGCTCGAGGCCGCCGCGGCCCTCGACGTGCTCGAGACGCTGCCGGAGGGGCTCGACACGGTCGTGGGCGAGCAGGGCTACACCCTCTCGGGCGGCCAGCGCCAGCGGGTCGCGCTGGCCCGGGCACTGCTGGCCCAGCCACGGGTGCTGATCCTGGACGACGCGCTCTCGCACGTGGACGTGGCGACCGAGGCCACCATCCTCTCGGGGCTCGGCAACGCCCTCGGCGACGCCACCGTGCTGCTGGTGGCCAACCGCCGCGCCAGCCTGCGGCTCGCCGACCGGATCGTGCTGCTGGACCGCGGCCGGGTGGTTGCGCAGGGCAGCCACGACGACCTCGCACGCCACGAGCCGAGCTACCGCGCGGTGCTGACCAGCGCCAGCCCCGGCATCGACGAGCTGGCCGACGAGGTGGCATCGTGAAGGGCCGGCAGGCGCGCGCCTGGATGTGGCCGCTGGTGCGGCCGCACCGCGGGATGGTCGCGCTCGGCTCGCTGGCGGTCCTCGCCCAGAGCGCGGCCGGGCTGGCCATGCCCTACCTGGTCAAGGTGGCGATCGACCAGGGCGTGGTGCCCCGCCACCTCGAGGTGCTCGACCGGGTCGCGCTGGCCTACCTCGCGCTCGCCGGGTTGCAGCTCCTCGCCGGCCGCCTCGAGATCACGGCCGTGGCCGCGGTCGGCCAGCGCGTGCTGTACGCCGTGCGCGCCAAGCTGTTCGGCCACCTGCAGACGCTCTCGCTCGACTTCTACGAGCACGAGCGCACCGGCAGGGTGGTCGCGCGCATGACCAACGACATCGACGCCATGAGCGATCTGGTCACCGACGGCCTGGTCACCTTCATCACCAGCGTCATCACCCTCGTCGGGATCGCCGTCATCCTGGTGCTGATGGACTGGCGGCTCGCGCTCGCGACGCTCACGGTGGCGCCCGCCCTGGCGCTCGCCGCGACCCGCTTCCGGCGCCAGTCGGCCGCGGCCTGGCGGCGGGTCCGGGAATCCGCCACAGTCGTCACCGTGCAGCTCCAGGAGGCCCTCTCCGGGGTCCGCGCGATCCAGGCGTTCCGGCGCGAGCGCGCCACCGCCGAGCGCTTCGCCAACGCCACCGACGACGAGCGCAAGGCCCACCAGCGCACCATCAAGCTCGCCGCGCTGTTCTTCCCGGGCGTCGAATTCGCGGGCGCGGCCGCCAGCGTCGTGGTGCTCGGCGTCGGCGGCACCCAGGTGCTCTCCGGCAGCCTCGAAATCGGCACCCTGGCGGCGTTCCTGCTCTACCTGCGGAGCCTGTTCGACCCCGTACAGCAGCTCTCCGAGCTGTACGACACCTTCCAGTCGGCCACAGCCGGCGCCGAGCGCGTCGGCGCGGTGCTGGCCGTCGAGCCGACCGTCCGCGAGGCCACCGATGCAGTGGCGCTGGTGGCCCCGCGCGGCGAGGTCCGACTCGAGCAGGTCCGCTTCGCCTACGGGAGCGGCGACGAGGCCGGCCCCGAGGTCCTCCACGGCATCGACCTGCACGTGCCGGCGGGCACCACGCTCGCGCTCGTCGGGCCCACCGGAGCCGGGAAATCCACCGTGGCCAAGATGATCGCCCGCTTCTACGACCCCGGGTCCGGCCGGGTCACCCTCGACGGGACCGACCTGCGCCAGGTCCGCCTGACCGACCTCCGCAGAGCCATGGGCTACGTCCCCCAGGAGGGGTTCCTGTTCTCGAGCTTTGAAAGCAGCTCGGCCACCGTGGCCGACAACATCCGCTTCGGCCGCCCCGACGCGACCCGCGCCGAGGTCGAGGCCGCCGCCCGCGCGGTCGGCGCCGAGCCGGTGATCAGGGGGCTGCCCCACGGCTTCGACACCGTGGTCGGCGAGCGCGGCGTGCTGCTGTCCGCCGGCGAGCGCCAGCTCGTCGCGTTCGCGCGTGCCTGGATCGCCGACCCCGCCCTGCTGATCCTCGACGAGGCGACCTCGAACCTGGACGTGGTCACCGAGGCACGCGTCACCGAGGCGGTGCGGCGCCTCAGGCAGGGGCGCACCACCATCGTGATCGCCCACCGGCTCTCGACCGTCGCCGAGGCCGACCAGGTGGCCGTGATCGAGGACGGCCACCTGGTCGAGACCGGCCCGCCGGAGCGCCTGCGCGCCGCCGGCGGGCGCTACGCCGAGCTCTACGACCGCTGGCTCGCCAGCGTCGCCTGACCCGGCCGAGCAGCCCCGGCCGCGTCGCTCCTCATGACTTCTTCCTGGGGCGGGCTCATCGGGCCGGCTCCGGGTCACGGTCCACTTGGAAGCTGAGCATCATGCCGCTCTGCATGTGCTCGGCGATCGGGACCACCAGGATGCTGCCGTACAAGCCCAGCTCCAGGGTGTAGTCCTCGCGGATGTGGCGAGCGCTCCAGCGCTGGCTGGGGGGCGTAGCCTGACCGCTTATGCACCGCCGACGCCGCTGGCGGCAGCCATGGCGAGCCCGCACGCCTGTTGTCGCCCTCCTCATGGCGGGTCTGACCGCTTGCGGCTCTTCCCGCGGTGCCGGTCTCCAGGGCGCCGGATCGCAGGGGGCCGGCCCGGCCAGCCGGTCGGCGCGAGTCGTCGCCGTGCAGACGCTCGGCCCCCGGGTGCGCGACCTCACCATCGACTCGCCGGCGCTCGGCCGCCGCGCCAAGGTGCGCCTGCTGCTGCCACGCCGCTTCGAGGCCGAGCCGCACCGCCGCTGGCCGGTGCTGTGGCTGCTGCACGGCTGCTGCGACACCTACCAGAGCTGGACCCGCTCCACCGACGTCGAGGGGCTGGCCGCACTGGCCGGCGTGCTGGTGGTCATGCCCGAAGCCGGGCAGGCCGGCTTCTACTCCGACTGGTACAACCGCGGCCGCGGCGGGCCGCCGGGCTGGGAGACCTTCCACCTGACCGAGCTGCGCCAACTGCTGGAGCGCGACTGGCGCGCCGGCGACCGCTGCGTCGTGGCCGGGATCTCCATGGGCGGGCTCGGGGCGATGGCCTATGCGGCCCGCCACCCTGGCACGTTCCGGGCGGCCGCCTCCTACAGCGGGCTGCTCCACACCCGCTACCAGGGCGGCCCGGTCCCGGGTCCGGGATTCGTCCAGAACCTGGTGCGCGGCTTCGGCGCGGACCCGCGCGCCTTGTGGGGCGACCCCCAGCGGCAGGCCGACGTCTGGGCGGCGCACGATCCCTACGACCTTGCGCCCCGGCTGCGCGGGGTCGACCTGTTCGTGTCGGTCGGCAACGGCCAGCCGGGCCCGCTGGACGGGCCGGCGACCACCGAGCAGGCACGGCGGATCGAGCAGGCCGTGCAGCCGCAGAACCTGGCCTTCGTCGAGCGGCTGCACCAGCTCGGCATCCCCGTCCAGTTCGACGCCTACGGCGCGGGCACCCACGACTGGCCCTACTGGCAGCGGGAGCTGCACCGGTCGCTGCCGCTGCTGCTGCATGCCCTCCAGCGCCCGTGAGGTCCGCGCGGCAGGACCGTCTGGTCGCCGGCGGGCTGCCCGGTCACGGCTGGCGGCAGAGCAGGGTCCAGGGACGGTCGAGGACGCGGGTGAGGACGATGGTGACCTGCCCGTCGCCGCGCAGGTCCAGGCGCCGGCGCAGGTCCTCGACGTCGACGGCGGAGCCGCGCTTGCGGATCTCGACCGCGCCGACGCGGCGGGCACGGAGCAGGGCGCGCAGCCGCTTGAGGTTCCAGGGCAGCGACTCCTCGACCGCGAGCGTGCGGCCGAACGGGGTGGCGAGCGCGTGGTCCGCGGACAGGAAGGCGACCTGCCGGTCGATCTTCCAGGCGTCGAGGCGGCGGGCCAGCTCCTCGACCGCGCCGGCGCGGGTGACGGCCGGGCTCGGGTCCAGCAGGAAGGCGCCGGGCCGGGCGCACGGCACTGCCGGCCCTGGGGCCGCGACCAGCGTGTCGCCGCCCGGGAGCACGGTCGCCCGGCGGGCGGCGGTGGCGAGCGCCGGCGACCACAGCACCGCCTCCTTCAGCTCGCGCCGGTCGGCGACCATCTCGACCTCCCAGCCCTGCGGCACGAGCTCGAGCGGCAGGCCGGGTGCCGCCTTGACGCCGACCTCGGCGACGTGGTCGGCGAGCCCGAGGCACCACGCGAGCGGCGGCTCGCTCGCGCCGGATGGCATGCGCCGCCCGCCGTGCCGGCGGGCGGGGTCGATGAACACCGGCGGGAGGGCGTCGAGCCGCAGCCCTCGCACGTCGGCGCACGCCGCGGCGACCTCGCCGGCGCCGCCGGCGCGCGCGTTCTCGACCGCCATGCGCAGGTGGACCTCGTCCAGGTCGACGGCGAGCGCCGCGCGGCCGGCGGCGAGCGCGAGCAGGTCGCCGCCGATCCCGGCGCACAGGTCGGCGACCCGCTCGAAGCCCGCGTAGCGGGCGGCCCGGTGGCGGGCGACCTGCTCGGAGGACGCCTGCTGGAGCCCGTCGCGGGTGAAGTACATCCGCTCCGCGTGCGCGAACTTCGCCCGCGCCCGCACGCGCAGGTTGTGCTGCGCCAGTGCGGCCCTGGCCAGCGCCGCCGGGTAGCGCGCCCGCAGCTGCTCGCCGAGCCCGATCTCCGCCCCGGCCTCGACCCTGTCCCGGTCGCCGAGCGCGCCGAGCAGCTCCCGCCCGCCCGGGGACAGGAGCAGGTCAAGCGCCCTCGCGGGGTCGGGCGCCTGCCCTCCTGGAGCGGATCTTCGTCGCTCGCCCACCGCGGACCCCCCCGGCGATCAGCCGCAACCCCTGCTCCTCCTGGACGCGCTCAAGGACGAGGATGAACGTCACCACCCCGATCAGCAACAGCCCCAGAGGAAGCGAGGGACCGGCGTGATTGAGCTGCGGTCTGCCGACGGCGAAATCCAGCAGGGGGAGAAGCGCCTGAATGCCCACCAGCCCGAGCAGCCATCTCCGGTATTTTGTGCGGGCAAGCGTCACGGCGCCAGCGGTCATCACGATTGGGAAAGCGTACAGCAGGTACCTTGACCAGTCCCATCCGATCAGGCAATTGCCGAAGACCGGCACCAGCCACCACCCGAGCCGGCGCACCGGCGCGCTCCGCCAGCTCGCCACCGCCAACGGCCACCATGCTCCCAGCGACATGGCGAACGCGCTTCCGGGCCAGAGTCCGCCGTCCTCCCTCATGCGGGTGTGCAAAATATCCGAGAGGACGGCCCCGTAGGAATTGGAGTATTCGACGGAGGGCCTGCTGGGCGCGAGCTTCAGGACCGCCGCGTAGGCGATGGCGGCCGGGAGCAGCAGCGCGAGCGAAGCGAGTGCCGCCATGGGGTCGAGGCGCCGGCGGCGGAGCCGCTGGTACAGGGGCAGGAGGAATCCAGCGAACAGCTCTCGCGTTCCCGCCATCAGCACCAGCAGCGGGGCGACAAGCCACGTGGGACGTGCCCGCACCAGGACCAGGAAGCAGGCGGCGAGGAGCAGGAAGGCGGCCGGGTCGGAGAGATACGGGTCGTAGAGATAAAAGAGCCAGCCCCGACTCGACAGCAGGGCTGCCATTGCGAGCAGGGCCGTGCCGTGCCCGGGGCCGAAATGGCGTACCAGCAGATAGAGCAACAGGCCGGCCGCCGAAAGACATACGAGCGAGACAGCGTGGTACGTACGCTGCGGGTCGGTCCCGAGAAGGTGCACCAACCACGGTACCAGGAGCCTGGTGCTGTAGGGCCGTGCCACGGTCTGACCGGGGTCGGCGGCCATGCGGAGGTATTCTCCGGCGTCGCAGCACGGGGGAGACGGTGCGAGGGGGCTCACGCGACGCCAGAAAAGGGTCACGAGCGCTGCGAGACCCGCCGCCTGGGCGACCTGCCCTCGCAGGTGAGCAGGCACGCTGAGGACGAGGCGCTTGAGCACGCTCACTCCTTCGCCGGGGACTCCCGGGGCACTGCCAGACGGCATTCATCCTATGGGATTTCCGTTGGGCGAGCGTGCGTCCGCGCGGCGGCGGCGAGCGCGGCGCAGACGGTGCGGGCCGCCCCGAGCCACGCGGGCCGGGCCACGGCGGGGGTGCGCGCGGGGGCGAGCGTGTCGGCCCCGGGGAGCCGGGGAACGCTCGAGGGCGTCGGGACCAGGCATAGGATCGCAAGTTTCCCGTCAGAAGTTGCTCGGCCGGCTTATATGACGTTCGCGTACGAACTACGCTGTCAGGGACGAGGGGAATGGAACCCTAGAAACTGCTGAGCCGAGCAGCGGGCTCCGGGCCGGGGGCCCCCGCCAACCAGGACACGTCAGCGGAATAGGCTGTAGCGACCGGACTGTCAGCAAGGAGCGTGCGCCGTGCCCGTGGTCAACGCCGTCGATCGCCTCGCCAGGGAGTACCTGGACCTCACCTTCGACCTGTCCCCGATGGCGGCAACGTTCTACGGCGTGCACGAGTTCGACGGACTGCTCGACGACCTGAGCCAGGCGAACCGGGACAAGTGGGTACGAAAGCTGGCCGGGATCGACCGCCGCCTGCGGACGCTGGCCACGCTGGACCCCGAGGCGGCGGTCAACCGCGACGCGCTCGCCGCGACCGTGGCCGAGGACCTGTTCGTGGAGGAAGTCGAGCGTCCCTGGCGGCGCAACCCCTTCCGCGCCGCCACCGCGATCCCCGAAGCCATCCTCGTCCTGATCGCCCGTGACTTCGCTCCCCTCCAGGAGCGGCTCGCCAACGTCGCGCTGCGGCTCGAGGCGACCCCGCGCTTCCTCGAGCAGGCAAAGAGCCTTCTCGACGAGCCGTGCCCTGCCATGTGGCGGCGGATGGCGGTCGGCGCCGCCGGCAGCGGGGCGGGTTTCCTCACCAGCGCGCTCGGACCACTCGCAGCCGACACCGCGATGGCCAGCCGCATCGAAGCGGCCGCCGCCAAGGCGGCCGGGGCGCTGCGCGAGTTCGCCTCCTGGCTGGAGACGGACCACGCCAAGCGCTTCACCGACGACGCCCCGTTCGCCATCGGCGAGCAGGCCCAGGCCCGCAAGCTGCGCGAGGCGCACTGCTTCGACACGAGCCCCGCCGAGTTCGTCGCCATCGGCCAGGCGCAGATCGCCGAGATCTCGGCCGAGCTGACCGAGCAGGCCGCCAGGCTCGGCGCGGGCGACTGGACGGCCAAGCTCGACGAGATCAAGCAGACCCACCCGACCCAGGCCGATCTGCTCCCGACCTACCGCAAAGAGCTCGAGCGCCTGGAGGCGTTCGTGTTCGAGCACGACCTGGCCAGCAACCCCGAGTCGCAGGCGATCATCGGCGCGACCCCGGAGTTCCTGCGCAACCTTCTCGGCTACGCCGCCTACTTCCACTCCGGCCCACTCGACCACTACCAGCAGGGGTACTTCTGGATCACACCGCCGGCGGACCCCAGCGGGCTGCGCGACCACAGCTACGCGCTGATCCCGCCGGTCGCCGCCCATGAGGGCTACCCGGGGCACCACCTCCAGATCATGAGCGTCCACCGGCTCGACTCGCTGGTCAGGCGGGTGATCCGGTCTTCCGTCATGATCGAGGGGTGGGGCCTGTACACCGAGCAGCTCATGAACGACGTCGGCTACTACGGCGAGGAGTCCAGGCTCGGCCAGCTCTCCATGCGGCTGTTCCGCGGACTGCGGATCGTCCTCGACATGCAGCTCCAGTCCGGCGACGTCACCTACGACGAAGCGGTGGCCAAAGCGGTGCGGATCGGGCGGCTCTCGCAGGCGACCGCCCGCTCGGAGGTCGCGCGCTACACCATGGACCCGACGCAGCCGTTCAGCTACCTGGTCGGCTGCCTGGAGCTGGAGCGCCTGCGGTCCGAGTCGCAGAAACGGCTTGGCGACGCCTTCCGCATCCGCCGCTTCCACGACCGGGTGCTGTCCTACGGCCACATGCCCCCGACCCTGGTCGCGCAGGCCATCGCCACCGCCGATGAGGCCGAGCGGCGCAGGCTACGCGATTAGGTGCGCCCGCAGCCGCTGGGCGGCCGGCTCGAAAGCCAGCTTCCCCCGCAACGAGACCCGCTGCCGCTGCGCGGCCGGGTGGCCCTGGTGACCGGGGCAAGCCGACGCGCCGGCATTGGGTATGCGATCGCTCGCCGGCTGGCCGCGCTGGGCGCCAGCCTGTTCCTGCACCACTGCGCCCGGCACGACCAGGACCAGCCTTGGGGCGCCGACCCCGGTGGGCCGCAGGCTGTGGTCGCCGGCGTGACCGAAGCCCTGGCCGGCGGCGCAGGCGTTCACCACATCGAGCTGGACCTGGCCGCCGCCGGCGCGCCCGGCCAGTTGATGGACGTGGCGACCCGGGCGTTCGGGCACCTCGACATCCTCGTCTGCAACCACGCCCGCAGCGGCGGTGACGGCCCACTCGGCACCCTCGATGCCGCGATGCTCGACGCGCACTGGGCCGTCAACGCTCGATCCACCATCCTGCTGACGCAAGCCTTCGCCGCCCAGCACGACGGGCGCCCCGGCGGGCGCGTCATCTTCATGACTTCCGGGCAGGACCTCGGCCCCATGCGAGACGAGGTCGCCTACGCCGCCAGCAAGGGCGCCCTCGCGTCGATCGCCCGCACGCTGGCCGACCAGCTCGCCGAGCGGGCGATCACGCTCAACACGGTCAATCCCGGCCCTATCGACACCGGCTACGCCCCACCCGACGTCCACGACCGCGGCGGGTTGGACCGCGGCGGGAGGTTGGAGGGCCGCGGGTCGGACGGCGGCTCCGAGGCCGGTGGCGGCGGGGCTGGTCCGGTGGGCGGCCCCGGTGGGTGCTCGGGCTCGAGGGCGTCGTAGAGGCGGACCGCGGCTGTGCCGCCGAGGGTGGCGCCGGCGGAAGTGGCGGCGATGGCGATCCCCGGGCAGAGCGCGGCTCCGGCGCCCTCGGTGGCGGCCGCCCCGACACCGCACATGGCGATGCCGAGCCGCTGGCCGGCCTCGGCGCCGAGGCTCTGGCCAAGAGAGCGCACCACGGCCCGGAGCATGGGCTCACCCGGGTCCTCGCCGCCGAAAAGGTTGGCCGCCAGCGTGATGACCGGCCCGCCGACCGGCAGGAACGCCGCCAGCGTTGCGGGAAACCGGGACCGCTGGAACGCGGAGCGCTCGAACGCGGCCAGCGCCCGCACCGCCGCCAGGCCGGTCGCCGGCTCCCTCCCCGAGCGCACCAGCCGGGTGAGGACGCTGGCCCGCGCCTCGACCGCCGCCAGCCCGGCGCCCACCGCCGTGGCGACCCGGTCGGCGACCTCGAGCCCGCGACCGAGCGGGGAACGCCCCTCGGCCCGCGCGGCGGTGTCCGCGGCCTCGGCGAAGCGGCGGGCCGCCGTCCGGTCGGCCACGGCCGCCTGGTCGTCCGCCTCGCGCACCATCTCGACGACCCGGGCCGCTACCACGACCCGGGGATCCGTGGAGGGCAGCGGCAGTGCGAGCGGGCCGGGCGCGGCGAGCGGGCCGAGCGCCAGCCCGTCGGAGGCTGCCAGCGAGCTGGCACGGTCCCAGACCGCCTGGGCGCCGGCCAGCCCTGTGGAGAGATCGGCCAGCCCGGCGACCGCGTGCCGCAGGGCACCGGCGGCGTCGCCGAGGTCGCTCTCGAGCAGCCCGTCCCGCGCGCGGTATGCGGCGCTCGCCGGCCCGCGCCAGGCATCCGAGCGGGCAACGTCACGGTCGAGGTCCCGCAGCCCGCGACCGAGGCCCTCGACCTCGGCGGCCGCGGCGGTCAGCAGCCGCGCCGCGGCAGCGAGGCCGCCGGGATCGCCTCGCGGTCGCATCAGCCCCGCTCCCGCACGGGCGGGGCACCCGGCGGCGCCGACGGAGCACCCGGGGACGGGAGGCTCCCCTGGTCGGCACGCTCGTAGCCGTCGGCCGCGGCCTCCAGCGCAACCGCCAGCTCGGTGGCCGTCTCGGCAAGGCGCTCGACCGAACCGGACCAGCGCCACCACAGCTCGGCAAAGGCCGCCCGCGCCCGGTCCCCGCCGAATGCCGGGTCCAACCCGGCGACCGTCGCACCGAGCTGGCCCCGGACCCGGAGCAGGCGGACGCCGAGCGCGCGGACCGCCACCGCGGCCTGCCGCAGCCGCTCCGGCGCCACCACGATCGTGGCCGCCATGCAACGCCTCCTCGAAATCGGTCGATCAGGGCACAGGAGGGTTGTAGCTCGCGCCGGGGCCGCGCACAAACGGCTGTCCCCACCCCTCGGCGAAGACCGAGGCGGGCCGGGACCTACCAGGGAGGCGTGCCTACAGGACCTGGTCGGGGTCGGGGCCGGTCGGGCCCTCGACTCTCGCCCAACGGACGAAGTCTTCGACGCTCTCGCCGATGCTCCTGGCGATGAACGCGGAGGCCAGCTCGTCGATGCGCTCGTCGTCGAACCCCTCGGCACCGAGCACCGTCCGGGCCTGGTTGGCGAGCAGCCGGGCGCTCTCCACCTCCGCCGCGACCGGCTCCGGAGCGCTGTCGGGGCTGGCTGGCTCCTGCTTGTCGGGCTGCTCTGGGTGCTCGGTGGTCATGATGTCTCACCTCCATGCCAAAAATACCCGGCCGGGCGCCGTATACGCAGGTTGTACACTTCGCCTTCGCGCTGCCACGCCGGGTGGAGGAGCAGTCACTGGTGAAGGACGTCGGGATCGTCGGATTGCCGCTCTCGGGCAAGACGACGCTGTTCAACGCGCTCACAAGGGCGGGGGTACCGACCGGCGGGGCGGCCGGCAAGGCGAACGTGGCCGCCGTGCCCGTCCCCGACCGGCGCGTCGACGTCCTCGCCGGCCTCGAGCGCTCCCGCAAGCGGGTCTTCGTGCAGGTCCGCTTCGTCGACGTGGTCGCGCCAGCCGGTGGCAAGGGCACGGGCCTGTCCGCGCAGGCGCTCGGCGCCCTGCGTGAGGTGGACGCCCTGGCCATGGTGCTGGCGGCCTTCGGTGGCACCGACCCGGCCGAGGCCGCCGCCGACGTGAACCTGGAGCTCACCGTCGCGGATCTCGGGAGCATCGCCGGCGGAGCGGACAAGGCCGTCAAGCGCGCCAAGGCCGGGGTCAAGGACGCGGCCCTGGAGGCGGACACCCTGGTCAGGGCACAGGACCTGCTCGACGCCGGCACGCCGCTGCGGGCCGCCACCTGGGAGCCGGAAGCGGAGAAGGTGCTGCGCAACTTCTCGCCGCTGACGCTCAAGCCGGTCCTCGCCGTGGTCAACCTCGGCGAGGACCAGGTCGGCGAGGCGGCCGAGCGCGCCGCCGCGGTCGAGCGGGCCCTGGGCCTGCCGGCGGTGGCGGTGCCCGCCGCGCTGGAGGCGGAGGCGGCCGAGCTCGACCCGGCGGACGCGGCCGAGTTCCTAGCGGAGTACGGCGTCCAACGCGGCGGGCTCGACCAGGTGGTCGGGGCGGCGTGGCGCCTGCTCGAGCTGCAGACCTTCTTCACCACCGGGGAGGACGAGACCAGGGCCTGGGAGGTCCGCCGCGGCGCGACCGCGCCGGAGGCCGCCGGCCGCATCCACTCCGACCTGGAGCGGGGCTTCATCCGCGCCGAGGTGATCGCCTACGACGACCTGGTCGCCGCCGGCGGCTGGGACGCCGCCCGCTCCAAGGGCCTGCTCCGCGCCGAAGGCCGCTCCTACGTCGTGCGCGAGGCGGACTGCCTCCACATCCGCTTCAACGTGTAGGAGGGACCGGAGGCCGTTTGTCAGGCGATGGCGCCGACGCGCAGGTCCTCGACCAGGGCGTCGGCGGCGCGGCGGCCGGAGGCGAGCGCCCCGTTGACAGACGCGTTGTCTCGGTGGTCACCGCACACGTACAGGCCCGGCTCCAGCCGCACCGGCCGCTCCGGCGGGTCGAGCGCGCCCACCGGCTGGGCTGGCTGCGCGTGCTCGACGTGGTAGGTCGCCAGCAGCTCCCAGCCGAGCACGCCCGAGCCGAACCAGTCCGCGAGCTGCTCGACCACGGCCCGCTCCAGCTCCTCGCCCGGTTTGGCCATCGCGCCCACCACCGTGGCCGAGACCAGGTGGCCGCCGGGCGGCGCATAGGTCGGCGCCACCGCGCTCGGCACGCACATGTGGCTGACCGGGCCGGGCTCGTCGCCGTTGAGGACCATGATCGGCTCGTCCAGGGGCGGGTGCTCGGTCGCGAAGTACAGGCAGGTCGCGGGCACCGACCCGGGCGGGGGCAGCACGTCGGCGCCGAGCAGCCAGGAGGCGGACGGCCCGTCGGTCGCCACCACCACCGCACGAGGCCGCAGCCGCCGGCCTCCGGCGAGGGTCAGCAGGCCGGGCTCGACCTGCGTCGCCGCCCGCCGCAGGCAGACGCTGCCGCCTGGCAGGCAGGCGGCGAGCTGCTCGGGGACGGCGGCCATGCCGCGGCTCGGGATGGCCGCGTGCCCGGCCGCGAGCACCCGCAGGACGAGCTCGAACATCCTGCTGGAGGCGCGCAGCTCGCGGTCGAGCAGCGCGCCGCCGAACAACGGCCGGAACAGCCGCTCCACCATCTTGGCGGAGAAGCCGTACCAGGCGAGCGCACCGCTGATCGGCGCCTCGGGGCGGGAGAGCAGCACGGCCGTGCTCTCGCGCAGGGCCCGGCGCCGCAGGCGGGCGAGCCGCAGCTTGTCGCCGGCGCTCCCGACCGGGGCCAGCAGCGTCGCGAGCCCGGCCAGCGGCCGGCGGAACGGGTCGGTCAGGCGGACGAAGCGCCCCTCGACCCGGATCAGCGCCCCGGGGTGCAGCGGGTGCAGCTCCAGCGCCCGGTAGTCGAGCAGCGCGCGGGCCTCGGGAGAGGCGGTGAGCAGCACCTGGAAGCCACGGTCGAGCAGGAAGCCGTCGAGGGCGTCGGTGCGCACCCGGCCGCCCACGCCGTCGGCGGCCTCCAGGACGGTGGCGGCGACCCCCCGCTCCAGCAGGCGGCGGGCACAGGACAGACCGGCCAGACCGGCACCCACGACGTAGATGCCGTCCTCCCCGTCCACGGGAGCGCTCGCCTACCGCTCGGTGGTGTCGACCCCGGCGGAGACGGCGTCCTGCCGCAGACCCCGGGGCAGGGAGAAGTGGACGTCCTCCGGGACGGCCTCGACCTCGCGGACCTCGCGCGCGCCGCGCTGCCGGAGCGCGTCGACCAGCTCGGCGACCAGCCACTCCGGAGCCGAGGCCCCCGAGGTGACGCCGACCGTGTCCACCCCCTCGAACCAGTCCGGCTCGACGGCGGACGCCTCGGGGACCAGGTGGCTGGCGCAGCCGAGGCTGCGCGCCACCTCGACCAGGCGCTTGGAGTTGGAGGAGTTCTCCGCGCCGATGACCAGGATGAGCTGGCACTCGGCGGCCAGCTCCTTGACCGCGGACTGGCGGTTCTGGGTGGCGTAGCAGATGTCGTCGGAGCGCGGCCCGGCCAGCACCGGGAAGCGGTTGCGCAACGCGTCGATCACGCCCTTGGTCTCGTCGACCGAGAGGGTGGTCTGGGTGAGGTACGCGACCTTCCCGGGGTCGGCCACCTCGACCGTCCCGGCCTCCTGCTCGTCGCCGACCAGGTGGATCGCGCGAGGCGCCTCGCCCATCGTGCCGATGACCTCTTCATGGCCTTCGTGGCCGATGAGCACGATGTCGTATCCCCTGCCCGCGAACTTGCGCGCCTCCTGGTGGACCTTGGTCACCAGCGGGCAGGTCGCGTCGACCACTTTGAGGTCGCGGTCCCTGGCCTGCTCGTGGACCTCGGGAGCGACCCCGTGGGCGGAGAACACCACGTTCGAGCCCTCGGGGACCTCGTCCAGCTCGTCCACGAAGATCGCGCCCTTGGCCTCGAGCCGGCGCACGACGTGCAGGTTATGCACGATCTGCTTGCGCACGTAGACGGGCGCGCCATAGGTCGCCAGCGCGACCTCGACGATGTCGATGGCCCGGTCCACCCCGGCGCAGTAACCGCGGGGCGCGGCCAGCAGCACCTGCCGGGGGGCGGGGAAATCGGGAATCGGCCGCTTGGACATGGGGCCCATTCTAGAGCCTCGCCCGCAACGGGCGCGCAACAGGCGTCAGGAAGCGGGCCGCGCCCGCTCGACCGGGAGGTCGAGGCTCGCCGGCGGGGAGGCGGGGGCGGGGCCGAGGAGCTCGCCGGCGTCGGGGCTCTGGCGCTCGAACTGCGTGTGGTACAGCTCCGCGTACAGCCCGCCCGCGGCGAGCAGCTCGTCGTGGCGACCCCGCTCGACGATGCGCCCCTCGTCGACGACGAGGATGCGGTCGGCCTCGCGGACGGTGGAGAGCCGGTGGGCGATGACCAGCGAGGTGCGGCGGGCGAGCGCGGTGGCGAGCGCCCGCTTGACGGCGACCTCGGACTCGGAGTCCAAGTGGGCGGTGGCCTCGTCGAGGACGACGATGCCGGGGGCCTTGAGCAGCAGCCGGGCGATCGCGAGCCGCTGCTTCTCCCCGCCGGAGAGCCGGTAGCCACGGTCGCCGACGACAGTGTCGAGGCCATCGGTCAGCAGCGCCACGAGGTCGCCGAGCTGCGCCGCCCGCAGCGCCTCCCACAGCTCGGCCTCGGTCGCGTCCGGCCGGGCATAGAGGAGGTTGGCCCGTATCGTGTCGTGGAACATGTGTGCGTCCTGGGTGACGACGCCGACCGCGTCCCGCAGCGAGGCGAGGGTCGCGTCGCGCACGTCGCGCCCGCCGACGCGGACGGCCCCCCCGGTCACGTCGTACATCCGGGTGACGAGCTGGCTGATCGTGGTCTTGCCGGCGCCGGAGGGGCCCACCAGCGCGACCAGCTCCCCGGGCTCGGCACGGAAGGACACGTCGTGGAGCACCTGCTTGTCGACGGTGGTGTCGAGCACGGCCACACTCTCGAGCGACGCCAGCGAGACCTCCTCCGCCATGGGGTAGCGGAAGTCGACGTGGTCGAACTCGATGGTGGCGGCGTCCCGGGGCAGCTCCGCCGCGCCCGGCTTGTCCGCGACCATCGGCGGGAGGTCGAGGACCTCGAAGACCCGCTCGAACGAGACCAGTGCGGTCATCACGTCGACGTTGACGTTGGACAGCGACGTGAGCGGCCCGTACAACCGGATGAGGTACGACGTGAGCGCGACGACCGTGCCGACGTCGAGCGCGCCCTTCACCGCCAGCCAGCCGCCCCAGCCGTACACCAGCGCGGTGGCGAGCGAGGCGACGAGCATGAGCGCGACGAAGAACACCCGGCCGTACATCGCCGAGGTGATGCCGATGTCGCGGACCCGGCTGGCCTTGTCCCGGAAGGCGACGTCCTCCTCGTCCGGGCGCCCGTACAGCTTGGTGAGCAGCGCGCCGGCGACGTTGAACCGCTCGCTCATGGTCGTGTTCATCGCGGCGTTGAGGTTGTAGCCCTCGCGGGTGATCGCCTGGAGCTTTCGGCCCACCCACCTGGCCGGCAGGACGAACAGCGGCAGGAGCACCAGCGCGACGAGGGTGATCTGCCACGACAGCGTGAACATCACCGCGAGCGTGATCACCACCGAGAACACGTTGCTCACGACGCTGGCGAGCGTCCCGGTGAACGCCTGCTGCGCGCCGAGCACGTCGTTGTTGAGCCGGCTGATGAGCGCGCCGGTCTGCGTGCGGGAGAAGAACGCGATCGGCATCCGCTGGATGTGCGCGAACACCCGCGAGCGCATGTCGAAGATCAGGCCCTCACCGATGCGGGAGGAGAAGTACCGCTCGACCAGCGAGAGCGCCGCGTCGAACACGGCGATCCCGGCCACGACCCCGGCCAGCGCAACCACCACGCCGGCGCGGTGGCCGAGGATCCCCTTGTTGATGATCGCCCGGTAGATCAGCGGGTTGACGGCGCCGATCCCGGCATCGACCACCAGCAACGCCAGCAGGGCCGTGATCGGCCAGCGATACGGCACCGCGAAGCGGCCGATGCGGCGGATCGTGCCCGGCGCCAGCTTCTGCTTGGTCACCGAGTCGTCCAGCCGGAACGACCGCATGCCCGCCATCATCATCGGCCGGTTCATCATCTGGAAGGCTCCTCCCTGCTCGGACTGGCAAACGATCCGAGGACGCGCTTCATTCCGGCAGGATGCTCAGCGCACCCGCTACGTGCCGGCGCCGGGCCTGGTGAGCGGGGCGTACCGCAGCAGCAGGCGCTTGCGTCCCAGGCCGGGGAAGTCCACCTCGGCCATGGCGCGCTCGCCCTGGCCGGACAGGGCGCGCACCACGCCGGCGCCCCACTGGCGGTGGACGACCGTGTCGCCGGGGGCGAGGCCGAGGTCGAGGGCGCCGCGCTGCTGGTCGGCAAGGCGCGCGGCCGGCGTGGACGGCTGCCCGGACCGCGCCGCCGGCGAGCGGGAGGTCCCCGACGGTGGGCGCGGCCCGAGCGAGCTGCGGCCGGCGCCGAACGCGGGGCTCGCGTCGCTCCACTCCGAGGCCGCGCGGCGGAAGCGCCCGGCGGTGCTGGAGGGCGAGGCCACGCTCACCAGCTCCTCGGGCACCTCCTTGAGGAAGCGCGACGGCAGGTTGTAGTTGGTCGCACCGAAAAGCGTCCTGGTCAAGGCATTGGTCAGGTACAGGCGCTCGCGCGCCCGGGTGATGCCGACGTAGGCGAGCCGGCGCTCCTCCTCGAGGTCGCGAGGCTCGCCGACCGAGCGGACGTGCGGGAACACGTTCTCCTCGAGGCCGACGATGAAGACCACCGGGTACTCGAGCCCCTTGGCGGTGTGCAGGGTCATCAGGGTGACCCCCTGACTCGCGGTCTCGACCTCGTCGGCGTCGGAGACCAGCGCGATCGACTCGAGGAAGCCGGCGAGCCCGCCGTCGGGCTCGCGCAGCTCGTACTCCTCGGCGACCGACTGGAGCTCGCGCACGTTCTCGACCCGACCCTGTCCCTCGATCGAGCCGTCCGCCTCCAGCGCCCGCATCAGGCCCGACAGGTCCCACGCGTCGGAGACCAGCACGCTGGGGCTGTGGCCCTCCTCGACGGCTGCGCGCAGCTCGTCCAGCACGGCGATGAAGTCGGCGATCCCGCGGGCGGGACGGCCGCCGAGCCCCGGGATCTCGCCGGCGCGCCGCAGCGCCTCGCCGAAGGCGATGCCCTCCTCGTTCGCGAAGTGCTCGACGGCGCGCTCGGAGGTCTCGCCGACGCCGCGCCTCGGCACGTTCAGCACCCGGCGCAGGCTCACCGTGTCGAGCGGGTTCACCACTGCCCTGAGATAGGCCAGCAGGTCTTTGACCTCGCGGCGGTCGTAGAACTTGACGCCGCCGACCACCTTGTAGGGCAGGCCCGCCTTGACGAAGACCTCCTCGATCACCCGGGACTGGGCGTTGGTCCGGTAGAAGACCACCATCTGGCCGTAGCTGTGGCCCTGCCTGCGCAGGCGCTCGACCTCCTCCGCCACGAAGGCGGCCTCGTCGTGCTCGTTGTCGGCCTGGTAGCGGACGACCGGCTGCCCGTGGCCGAGGGCGGTCCACAGGTTCTTGGGCTTGCGCTCGAGGTTGTTGGCGATCACCGCGTTGGCGGCCGACAGGATGGTCTGGGTGGAGCGGTAGTTCTGCTCCAGCAGGATGACCGTGGCGTCCGGGTAGTCGGCCTCGAAGTCCAGGATGTTGCGGACCGTGGCGCCGCGGAAGGCGTAGATGCTCTGGTCGCCGTCGCCCACCACCGAGAGGTTGCGGTGCCCGGAGGTGAGCATCTTGAGCAGCTCGTACTGGGCGACGTTGGTGTCCTGGAACTCGTCGACCAGCACGTAGCGGAAGCGCCGCCGGTACTCCTCGAGCACGTCCTCGTGCTCCCGGAACAGGCGCACGGTCTGCATGATCAGGTCGTCGAAGTCGACCGCGTTCGCCTCCAGGAGGCGGCGCTGGTAGAGCTCGTACGCCTGGGCGGCCTTCTTCTCGAACCAGGTCGTCGCCCGGTCGGCGTACCTGCCGGGGCCGAGCAGCTCGTCCTTGGCCGCGCTGACGGCGTGGCGCATGGACCGCGGCGACAGGCGCTTGGGGTCGAAGTCGAGCTCGCGGCAGACGACGGTCATCAGCCGCTCGGCGTCGCTCTCGTCATAGATGGTGAAGGTCGACTTGTAGCCGAGCGCCGAGCCGCTGCGGCGCAGCACCCGCGCGCAGGCCGAGTGGAAGGTCGACACCCACATGACCTTCACCACGCCGCCGACCAGCCCCTGCAGGCGCTCCTTCATCTCGCGGGCGGCCTTGTTGGTGAAGGTGATCGCCAGCACCGAGCCGGGCGGCACGCCACGGTCCCGGACGAGGTGGGCGATCCGGTGGGTGAGCACGCGGGTCTTGCCCGACCCGGCCCCGGCGACGATCAGGGTCGGTCCCTCGGTAGCCAGGACCGCCTGGCGCTGGGCGTCGTTGAGCCCCTCGAGCAGCTCCGGAGAGGCGTGGGGCTCTTCTGGAAGAGCGGAAGTGTCCATCGCCACGGAGTATACGGGCCTGGGGGACGTCCCCGAGGCGCCACGGCCGGCTGGTGCGGGGTGCGCAGGCTCAGCCGCGCTGGCCGTCGCCGGCGGTGCCCTCGCCCGCGGCGGCGAAGGCGCGGCCCGCCTGGCCGGTGACGCTCGACAGCAGGGTCGCAAGCTCCATCGGCACGACGAACTTGGTCGACGGCGACGCGCCGATCTGCTTGAGCGCCTCCAGGTACTGGAGGCTCATGGTGTTGGCGTCGATGGTCTTGGCGACCTCGAAGATCTTCCCCAGCGCCAGCGAGAAGCCCTCCGCGCGCAGGATCGCCGCCTGGCGGTCGCCCTCGGCCGACAGGATCGCGGACTGCTTTTGGCCCTCGGCCACGGTGATGGCAGCCTGCTTGGTGCCGGTGGCCTCGGTGACCACCGCGCGGCGGGTCCGCTCGGCCGACATCTGGCGGGTCATGGCCTCCTGGACCTGCGGCGGCGGGAGGATCTCGCGGACCTCGACGTTGGTGACCTTGACCCCCCAGCGCTCGGTCACGTCGTCCAGCTTCGCGCGGAGGATCTCGTTCATCTGCTCACGCTTGGACAGCACGTCGTCCAGGCTCATGTCGCCGACCACGCTGCGCAGCGTGGTCGCCGCGATGTTCTGCGCCGCGCCGGCGAAGTACTGCACCTGCACCACGCTCATCACCGCGTCCATAACCCGCGTGAAGATGATGAAGTCGATCGCGATGGTGGCGTTGTCCTCGGTGATCGCCGTCTGGCGGGGGATCTCGAGGTACTGCTCCCGCAGGTCGACCATGACGGGCCGGTCGACGACCGGGATCAGCAGGATGAGCCCCGGCCCGCGGGTGCCGACGCAGCGGCCCAGCCGGAACAGCACGATCCGTTGGTACTCACGAACGATTCTGATCGAGAAGCGCACGACAAGAATAGCGAGCAGGACGATCACCACGACGGCGATCAGCGCCCCGGTAGCCATAACGACCATCCTCCCATCGGACCTGGAAGGCCCTTCCTGCAATGCTACGCCGCTGACGTGGGCCAGGAGCAGGCCCGAGCGGGGACCGGGGACCGGGGAGGCTCAGCCGCCCCGCCGCCCCGCCGCGCCGGGAGCCGGTGAGCAGAGAGCTTTCGACGCGCCGACATGCTGAGACTGCCGTGGAACTGGCAGGTGCCGTCGCTGTAGACCACGCCGTCGGCGCAGCGGGCCTCGACGCGACCGCCCTCGAACTGCTCCTGGTACAGGCGCGCGTACAGCCCGCCGGCGTCGACGAGCTCAGCGTGGCCGCCGGACTCGATGATGCGGCCGCGGTCGACCACGTGGATGACGTCAGCCGACCGGATCGTCGACAGCCGGTGGGCGATGGCAAGGGTGGTGCGGCCGAGCATGAGCGTGGCGAGCGCCGACTGCACCTGCCGCTCGGACGCGGTGTCCAGGGCGGATGTCGCCTCGTCGAGCACCAGCACTTTGGGGTCGTGCAGGAGGACTCTGGCGATGGCGACCCGCTGACGCTCCCCGCCGGACAGGCGGACGCCGCGCTCGCCGACGGTCGTGTCGTAGCCGTCCGGCAGCTCGAGGACGCGGTCGTGGATGGCGGCGGCGCGCCGCCTCGATCACGTCGTGCTCGCTGGCATCGGGCCGGCCGTAGGCGATGCCGTCGAGCGCCCAGGGGCGTGCGGCCTCGACGCCCCCGCCCTCGCCGGAGCCGTCGTACCTGAGGCGGACCTGGTGGAAGGCGACCGCCCCTTCGGCCTGATCGACCGGCAGGTCGACCGCGTCCGGGCGCTCGACGATGTCGGGCTCCAGGTCAGCGCGGACGGGGTTGCGCAGCGGGTCCCGCTAGCGCTGCTCGGTGGTGTCCGGCGCCTGGACCGAAGGGGCCACGGGCGCCCCGCCGACCTGGTTGGGGTCGGCTACCACCTGGAGCTTCAGGCCGGAGCGGCCGACCACCCGCACGGTCGTGCCCGCGGCGATCGAAGCCCCCACGGCGTCCGCGCTCCAGCGCTCGTGGCCCACTCGTACCTCACCACGGGGGTTGAGCTCGCTGAGCGCGACGCCCTCCTCGCCGAACAGCAGGTCCACCCCGAGCATGGGCGGCTTGCGCCGCGCCTCCAGAGCTGCCTGCACGGTCACGGCGAAGAAGGCCACCACCACGCTCGGCACCACCACCAGCAGCCATCGCGAGACGCGCAGGTCCGGCACTGACGGGTCGAACAGCAGCAGGCCGCCCAGCACCAGGCAGATGGTGCCGCCCACGGCCGGGAGGCCGAGGCCCGGGTGCTTCAGCTCGAGCAGGTACAGCACGGCCGAGGCGACCAGCAGCACGACGCCGCCGAGCTGCACCGGCAGGATCCCGAGCGAGACGATGCTCGTGATCAGCAGCAGGGTGCCGACCACCCCGGGCACCGAGATGCCCGGGTGGAGCAGCTCGACGACGATCAGGATGATGCCGAGGTAGAAGAAGACGAATGTGAGGTTCGGGTCGATCAGGCTGTGCAACAGGCTCACGCCCAGCCCCGGGGACTCCTCCTGGAGCGTGGCGCCGGCCACGTGCAGCGTCACGTGAGCGTTGCCGTCGCTCACGGGCACGTTCTCGGTGTCGCTCACCTGTCGCAGGAAGTCCGGGACGGACGTGGCCAGCCACTTGGTGACCTTGGGGTCCTTGCTGTGGGCGTCCTCGGCCGAGAGGTTGTCCGACTGGCGGACCGCCGCCTCGGCCCATGGCTCGTTGTAGCCGTTCCGGCTGGCGAGGGACCTGATGAACCCGACAGCGTCGTTGGTGACCTTGCCCTGCTCGATCGCCCCGCTGACGCCGACCGGGTGGGCGGAGCCGATGTTGGTGCCGTGGGCCATGGCGTTCTGCGGGCAGGCCATCATGATGAAGGTCCCGGCCGACGCCGCCCGGGCCCCGGACGGGCCGGTCCAGCACAGCACCGGCACGGGCGAGGCGAGGATGGCGCCGACGATGGTGCGCATCGACGAGTCCAGGCCGCCCGGGGTGTTGATCTGGATCACCACAGCGGCGTCGCCGTCGCGGGCGGCCCCCTCGATCCCCTTCTTCAGATAGCTGGCGATGAACGGGTCGACCACCCCGTCGAGCTTCAGCACCCGGACCGTGGGGGCGGAGGCGGACGTCTGGGCGTGCGCGCCGAGCGCCGGCCCCAGGGCCAGCAACAGCGACGCCCCCACCAGGGCGGCGATGCCCCGCATGGTCCTCATGGCCCCATGATCCTCCTGTACGGGCCGGAACGGGAGTGGTTTCCATCGAGTTGCTTGCCGTGAGCTACCAGCTTGCCGGTATCGCGCCGGTTTGCCCGACGTCCCGGTCAGAGTCGTCGTACGCTGTCGGAACCGGCTCGAGCTGCGGAGGGCGCGTTGCGGGGGAATGTCGAGCAGACCCGGACAGGCGGACCTGCGGCGGTGGCGCTGTCCGTGCGCGGCCTGCGCAAGGCGTACGGCCCCAAGCTGGCCGTGGCCGGGCTCGACCTCGACATCCCGCACGGCTGCTTCTTCGGGCTGGTCGGGCCGAACGGGGCCGGCAAGACCACCACCCTCAGCATGGTCACGGGGCTGCTGCGGCCCGACGCCGGCACGGTCGCCGTCGACGGGGTCGACGTCTGGCGCGACCCGGCGGGCGCCAAGCGGCGCATCGGGGTGCTGCCCGAGGACCTGCGCCTGTTCGACCGCCTGAGCGGCCGCGAGCTGCTCACCTACAACGGCCTGCTGCGCGGCATGCCGCCCGCGACCGTGGCCGGGCGCTCCCGCGAGCTGCTCGAGGTGCTCGACCTCGAAGGGGCGGCCGGCACGCTGGTGGTCGACTTCTCCCACGGCATGCGCAAGAAGATCGCGCTGGCGGCTGCTCTGCTCCACAACCCTCGGATGCTGTTCCTGGACGAGCCGTTCGAGGCGATCGACCCGGTGTCGGCGCGGACCATCCGCTCGCTGCTGGAGCGCTACACCGCCGGCGGTGCGACGGTGGTGTTCTCCAGCCACGTGATGGAGCTGGTCGAGCGGCTCTGCGACCGGGTGGGCATCATGCACGAGGGCCGGCTGATCGCCGAGGGCCCGCTCGACCGGGTGCGGGGCGGTCGCAGCCTGGAGGACGCGTTCGTGGAACTGGTCGGCGCCGGCGCCGCCGGGGCCAAGGAGCTGGGGTGGCTCGGCACTTCGCCCGCCTGAAGCTGGCGCTGCTGCTGGGCGGCCTCAAGGTCGGCGGCTGGCAGCAGGCGGTCGGCCTGGTGGTGAGCGTGCTGTTCGCCCTGCCGTTGGCCGCCGGTGGGTTCATCGGGCTCGCCGCCCTGCGCGGCGCCCCGGCCGACGTGGCCGAGGCGGTGGCCGTGGTCAGCTTCGTCTTCCTGTTCGTCGCCTGGGCCGTCCTGCCCCTGCTCAGCTTCGCGGCCGACAGCGCCCTCGACCCGGCCAAGCTGGTGCTGCTGCCGCTGCGGCCCCGCCAGCTCACGACCGGCCTGCTGGTGGCCTCCTGCGTGGGGGTGGCGCCGCTCGCGACCCTGACCGCGCTCGCCGGCGCGGTGGTCGGCTTCGCCCCGGCGCCGCTGGGGCCCGGGCTGGTCGTGGTGGTGGCCGCCGTGCTGGCGGAGCTCGCGCTGTGCGTGCTGGCGGCGAGGGCGCTCACCACCGCGCTGTCGCGCTGGCTGCGCAGCCGCCGCGTGCGCGACCTCACCGTCGTGGTCGGCTCGCTCGGGGCGCTCGGCCTGAACCTGACCGTGCAGGTGCTGGTCAGGGCGACCCGCCCGGCCAGGCTCGCCGACCTCGACTGGCTGCGCTCGCTCGGCCGCACGCTCGGCTGGCTGCCCCCTGGCCTGGCGGCGCGGGCGATGGCCGCCGCGGGCCGGGGCTCCAGTCCCGCGGTGGCGGTGCTCGGGCTGCTCGCCGCGGTCGCGAGCGCGCTGCTGCTCGCCTGGTGGTGGTATTCGAGCCTGCGCCGGGTGCTCACCACGGTCGAGCCTGCGGGACGGCCGCAGCGGGTGACCGACACCGAGGTGGGCCTGTTCCCGCGCGCGGTCCGGCGGCTGCTGCCGCTCGACCGTCGCGGCGCCGTGGCGGCCAAGGATCTGCGCTACTTCGCCAGGCACCCGCGGCTGCGGGTGCTGTGGCTGACGGCCGCGCTGCTCGCCGTCGTCCTGCCGGGATTCCTGCTCCTGTCCCGCAACGGGCCGCGGGAGGGCGCCACGCTGGGCGCGCTGGCCAGCCTCTACATGATCAACTCGAACGCGCTCAACCAGTTCGGGCTGGACGGCCCCGCCTACTGGACGAACGTGGCGGCCGGCGGCGCGGTCCGGGGCGATCTGACCGGCAAGAACATCGCCGTGGCGCTGCCCGGGTTCGCGCTGGTGGCGGTGGTCGCGACCGCGCTCGCGGCGGTCAGCGGCGGCTGGCTCTACCTGCCGGTCACGCTGTGCCTGGCCGCCGGGGCCCTCGGCGTGATGCTGGGCGTCGCCGACTTCGTGTCGATCCGCTTCCCGTTCCCGGTCTCCAATGTGTCCAGCAACCTCTGGGCCAGCCAGAGCGCCGGCGCGGGCTGCGCGGTCGGCCTGGTGCAGCTCCTCGCCATGGCGGTCGAGGGCGCCCTGCTGCTGCCGCTCGGCGTGCTGCTGGTGGTCGGCGCCGCCCTGTGGCGCCCGGCGCTGGCGGTCCTCTGCCCGTTCGCGGTCGGCTACGGCTACGTGCTCTGGCGGGTCGGCGTGCGGCTCGGCGCCGAATGGCTCGAGGCCCACCAGCCAGAGCTGCTGCAGGCGCTCAGCCCGCGCCGCGCCGCGTAGACGCCTGCTCACAACTGGAAGTCCAGCACGACCTTGACGTCGCCCGGCCCGCGCTCGAGCGCGTCCTCGAAGCGGTCGAGCGCCACCCGCCGGGTGACCAGCCGGGCGAGCCAGTCCCGGTCGGCCTTGTCCAGGGCGGTCGCGGCCTGCTGGTAGTGGCGCCGGTTGGCGTTGACCGAGCCGACGATCACGTCGTTGGAGAGCACCAGCTCGCGGGTGAGCGCGCCGACGTCCACGCCGACCGTGCGGCCGCCCGAGGACATGCCGGTCAGGCACGCGATCCCGTTGGGCCCGAGGCCGGCCATCACGTCGAAGACGAGCTGCCCGGCGCCGGTGCACTCGACGGCCACGTCCGGGTGGCGGCAGGCGTCCTCCACCGAGCCGTGGTGGTAGACGGCGCCGAGGTCGCGGACCAGGTCCGGCTTGGGCCCGTCGGTGACCCGGTCGAGCACGTGCACCTCGAGCCCGCGCTGCCTGGCGAGCAGGGCGGCCAGCAGGCCGACCGGGCCGGCGCCGGTGACCAGGGCGCGCCGCGGCTCCCAGCGGGCGCGCCCGCCGATGCGCTCGACGTGCTCCCACGCCTTGGCGACGACGCTGGCCGGCTCGAGCAGCACGCCCAGCTCGCCGAGGCCGGGACCGACCTTCACCGCCTGCTCCGGCTCGATGCGCCACCGCTGCGAGCCGAAGCCGTCCAGCTCCTTGATGCCGTGCTCGGTGTAGCGGCCGTTGCGGCACATGTCCCACTCGCCGACGGCGCAGTTCGGGCAGGGCACGGGGTCCGGGCAGCGCACGATCCCCACCACCAGGTCGTCGCGGTCGAGACCGCCGCCCTCGGGAGCGTCGATCACGCGGCCGAGGGACTCGTGGCCGAGCACCAGCCGTTGGCGGCCGGGCGGCGCCGAGCCGAAGTTGCCGCCGACGATCTCCAGGTCGGTGCCGCAGATGCCGAGCGCCACCGCCTCCACCAGCACCGAGCCGGCGCGCTCGGGTGGCTCCGGCACCTCGTCCAGCCGAGCGCTGCCGCTGCGGCCGGGCACAACCGTGATCGCGCGCATCGCTCCCCTTCCTCCCGCCTCCGGTGGCCGGGTGGGGATGTTGCACCCAAACCGCTGTCCACGGCCACGCACCCGGCGAGTGGCGCGGCAGCGGGCACTTGCGGTACATCTCGCCGGCAAGGCCACCGGCATCCTGGAGGTAGCAGACGTGGACGTGGACACCGGCGAAGCAACCCCCGGCCGCGTGGCGGTCCTCGGCCCCGGCGGCATCGGCGGCCTGCTCGCCGCGCTGCTTGCGCGCGGCGGCGACGAGGTCACCTGCATCGCCCCGCCGTCCACCGCCGCGCACCTCCGCGAGCACGGGATCGAGCTGCGCAGCGCCCGCTTCGGCGACTTCCGCGTGCCCGTCAAGGCCACCACCCGGCTGGAGGCGCCGGTCGACGTGTGCTTCGTGACGGTCAAGGCGACCCGGCTCGCCGAGGCGGTCGGGGAGGTCCCGGCGGCGGCGCTCGGCGGCGGCCTGCTGGTGCCGTTCCTCAACGGCATCGACCACGTGGCCTGGCTGCGGCAGCGCTACCCCGCCGACCAGGTGGTGGCGGGCACGATCCGGATCGAGTCGGCCCGGGTCGCCCCCGGCGTGATCGAGCACCCGTCGCCGTTCGCGGCGGCCGAGCTGGCGCCCGGCGACGCCAACCGGTCGAGGGTCCAGGCGCTCGCCGCGCGGCTGCGCGCCACCGGCATGGACGTGCGGCTGCGCGACGACGAGCCCTGGATGCTCTGGGCGAAGCTGGCGGTCCTGGCACCGATGGCGCTGCTCGGCACGCATGAGAACGCGCCCATGGGCGAGGTGCGCGCGCGCCGGCACGACGACTTCGCGGCGGTCGCCCGGGAGACCGCCGCGACCGCGCGGGCCGCGGACGGGGTCGACCTGGACCCGTCGGTGCCGTTGCGGATGCTGGAGGGCGTCCCGGCCGGCATGCGCTCCTCGATGCAGCGCGACGCCGAGGCCGGCAACCCGATCGAGCTCGACGCCATCGGGGGCGCCATCCTGCGCGCCGCCGCCCGCGGCGGCGTCGACGCGCCGGTCACCGCGCGGCTGGTCTCCGACCTGCGCACCCGCGTCGCGAGCTGACCGCGGCCCCGGTGCCCGCGGGCCGGCGGCTCACTCCCACTCGATCGTGCCGGGAGGCTTGGAGGTCACGTCGTAGGCGACCCGGTTCACGCCCGCGACCTCGCCGACCACCCGCGTGGCGATGCGCTCCAGCACCTCCCAGGGCAGGCGGGCGAAGTCGGCGGTCATGGCGTCCTCGCTGGTCACGGCGCGGACCACGATCGGGTAGGCGTAGGTGCGGCCGTCGCCCATCACCCCGACCGTGCGCACCGCCGGCAGCACCGCGAAGTACTGCCACAGGTCCCGGTCGAGGCCGGCGCGGCGGACCTCCTCGATCACGATCCGGTCGGCCGCCCGCAGCGTCCCCAGCCGCTCGGCGGTCACCTCGCCGACGATCCGCACCGCCAGGCCGGGGCCGGGGAACGGCTGCCGCTGCACCACGTCCTCGGGCAGGCCCAGCTCGGTGCCGACGCGGCGCACCTCGTCCTTGAACAGCAGCCGCAGCGGCTCGACCAGCTCGAGGTCCATGTCGTCGGGGAGCCCGCCCACGTTGTGGTGGCTCTTGATGGTGGCCGTCCGCCTGCCGCCCGACTCGACCACGTCAGGGTAGAGCGTGCCCTGGACCAGGTACTTTGCGTCGCCGTGCTCCCGGGCGACCTCCTCGAACACCCGGATGAACTGTTTGCCGACCACCTTGCGCTTGGCCTCCGGGTCGGTCACGCCGGCCAGCCGCTCCAGGAACCGCTCAGCGGCCTTGACGTGCACGAGGTTGACCTTGAAATCGCGCCGGAAGGTCTCCTCGACCTGCTCGGCCTCGCCGTGGCGCAGCAGCCCGGTGTCCACGAGCACGCAGGTGAGGCGGTCGCCGATGGCGCGGTGGACCAGCAGCGCCGCCACCGACGAGTCGACCCCGCCGGACAGCGCGCACAGCGCGCCCGCGTCCCCGACCTGGGCGCGGACGGCCGCCTCCTGCTCCTCGATGATCGAGACGCTGGTCCAGGCCGGGCGCAGGCCGGCCGCCTCGTACAGGAAGTTCTTGAGCAGGTCGAGCCCGCGGGGGGTGTGCGCGACCTCGGGGTGGAACTGCACCCCGTACATGCCCCTGGCCGGGTCCTCGAAGCCGGCGACCGGGGCGGCCCGGGTCCGGGCGGTCACGCGTGCCCCGGGCGGCGCGGCCGTGACCGTGTCGCCGTGGCTCATCCACACGACCTGCTCGGCCGGGAGCTCGCGGAACAGGACGCTCCGCTCGGGCGAGGCGACCAGCTCGGTGCGGCCGTACTCGCGCACGCCGGTGGGCTCCACCCGCCCGCCGAGGGCCTGGGCCATGGCCTGCTGGCCGTAGCACAGGCCGAGCACCGGGATGCCGAGCCCGAGCAGGCGCGCGTCGAGGGCGGGCGCTCCCGGCTCGTAGACCGAGCCCGGGCCGCCGGACAGGACCAGGGCCTTGGCGCCGCGGCGGCGCACCTCCCGCGGGTCGACGTCGCAGGGGACGACCTCGGAGTAGACGTGGCACTCGCGCACGCGGCGCGCGATGAGCTGCGCATATTGGGCACCGAAGTCGAGGACGAGCACGGTGTCTGGCGTCATTGGCATGCGGGCAAGGTTAGCAGGGCTGGCACCGGCGGGCGGCTTGCCGGCCCGGACGGCTCGGCGCTACGGTGAGAGGGCGAGCGGGACGGGCCAGAGCCGGCCCCGCTGGTGCCAAGACCCCGCACCACGCCGCCTTTGGTGCTACCTGGGCGGGTGGTGCGTTTTGGGTTACGGTCCACGGCTCGACCCGCTGAGGCCGCGAGCGAGCTGGTTTGGAGGAGACGTGGCGTGAGCCAACCCGACCCGACCGTCGAGCAGCCGGACGGCGAGCCGCAGGCCGACGGTGAGCAGCCGGCTGCCGCCAGGGCCCGGCGCAGGGCACCGGGCGCCGACCCGGAGGTCCGCTCCTTCGGCACCGAGCGGGTCTGCGCCGCCGAGGGCTGCCAGACCAGGCTCTCCCGCTACAACCCCGACACCTACTGCTCGGTCCACCGCGGCTGGGACCGCCAGGTCGTCCGCCGTCAGCGGCGCGACGGCGACGACGACGGCGACGAGCAGCCGTAGGGCCCGGTCGCGCGGCGCGCCTCAGCCCATTCCCACGCCCTGGGTGCGCTGCAGCAGCTTGCCCTCGGTCTGGAGCGCCGGGGCGACCATGACCTCGGCCTTCTGGAACTCCTTGAGCGTCTGGTAGCCACAGGTGGCCATGGAGGCGCGCAGGGCACCGAAGAGGTTCATGGTGCCGTCGTTGACCGGGGCCGGGCCGAGCAGGATCTCGCGCATGGTCCCCAGCGTCCTGGTGGCGACGCGGGTGCCGCGGGGCAGGTCCGGGTGGAAGGTGGCCATGCCCCAGTGGAAGCCGCGGCCGGGCGCCTCGACCGCGCGGGCCAGCGGCGATCCCACCATGACCGCGTCCGCTCCGCAGGCGACCGCCTTGGCGACGTCGCCGCCGGTCCGCATGCCGCCGTCGGCGATGACCTGCACATAGCGCCCGGTCTCCTCGAGGTGGCGGACACGCGCTCCGGCGGCGTCGGCCAGCGCGGTCGCCTGCGGCACGCCGATGCCGAGCACGCCGCGGGTGGTGCAGGCCGCGCCCGGGCCGACCCCCACGAGCACGCCGGCCGCACCGGTGCGCATCAGGTGCAGGGCGGTGGAGTACGAGGCGCAGCCGCCGACGACCACGGGGATCTCGTAGCGGGCGATGAAGGTCTTGAGGTTGAGGGGCTCGGTGGTGGCCGAGACGTGCTCGGCCGAGACCACCGTGCCCTGGATGACCAGGATGTCGAGCCCGGCCGCCAGGGTCGTCTCGTGGTAGCGGGCCACCCGCTGCGGGGTGAGCGAGGCCGCGGCCACCACGCCGCCGTCCTTGATCTCCTGGATGCGCTCGCCGAGCAGCTCGGGCTTGATCGGTTCGCGGTAGATCTCCTGCATCCGCTTGGTCGCGTCCGCGGACGAGAGGCCGGCGATCTCCTCGTAGACCGGCTCGGGGTCCTTGTACCTGGTCCACAGCCCTTCGAGGTTCAGCACCGCCAGGCCGCCGAGCTTGCCGATCTCGACCGCGAGCCTGGGCGACACCACCCCGTCCATGGCCGAGGCGAGCAGCGGCAGCTCGAAGTGGTAGGCGTCCAGGTCCCAGGAGATGTCGATGTCGTCAGGGTCCCGGGTGCGCCGGCTCGGCACGATCGCGATGTCGTCGAAGCCGTAGGCACGCCGCCCGCTCTTGCCGATGCCGATCTCAACCTCAGCCACAGGAGTCCTCCGGGAGCTCGGGCCCGGGTGCGCCCGTCCCGCGGTCGAGCGCGGGACCCGGGCGGCACCGGGTAGCAAACAGGACCCGGCCGGGTGGCGGTGGGTCCTGGTGATGGCGCATGCCCGAACCTACCAATGCTGTTCGGCAGCCTGCAAGCAGGCATTCGCATTCCGGGGCCGCTCGGCACGAGCCGGCCCTCCTGACGGCCCGGCGAACCCCCGGAGACCCGGGCCCGCAACCGCTGTACCATGACAGCGTCAAGACTTGTATCACCTACTCGACCGCACTGTACGAGGTGCCTGTGCCCGACCCCGACCCCCTCGACCCGTTCGGGTTCGAAGAAGACAACGAGTCCGAGCCGATCGACGACGAGGAGCGTGCAGCGCTCCTCGAGGATCTCGCCGACCTGGCCGAATTCCGGGAGGCCCTGGAGCCGCGCGGCTTCCGGGGGGTCGTCATCCCCTGCCCTGACTGCGAGGAGGACCACTACTTCAGCTGGAGCCTCCTGCGCGAGAACCTCGAGCACATCCTGGAGCGCGGCGAGCCGCGGGTGCACGAGCCCGCCTTCGAGCCAGAGGTCGACCGCTACGTGCCCTGGGACTACGCGCGCGGCTTCGTGGACGGCCTGCTCGAGGGCGAGCGCGAGACGACGACGCTCCGTGACGGCTGGACCTCCCCGATCGAGGCGTCCCGCCGTCTTCGGCGCGCCCTTGCCACCCGCGGCCTCACCGAGGACGAGGTGACCGCTGTCCTCAGCGAGGGCGGGCTGCCGCTCGGGGACCCGGGCGAGCAACCCTTCTGACGGGCGGGCGGACCTCCTCGCGGCCCGGGCGCCGCCGGCCGGCGATCAGCACGGCGACCGTGCCGGCGGCCGCGCCCGCCACGACGCCCGAGGGGAGCCACACCAGCCACAGCCGCCGGTGCCGGCGGAAGTCGTGGACCGGCCAGTTGCACTCGGCGGCGAGCTGGTGCAGGACGCGGTCGGGGTTGACGGCTACGGGATGGCCCACGCCCTCCAGCAGCGGCCGGTCGTTGACCGAGTCGGAGTACGCGCTGCATTCGCGCAGGTCGATGCCTTGGGCGGCGGCGAGCTGCGCGACCGCCTCGAGCTTGGCGGGCCCGTGCAGCACGGGACCGAGCAGGCGGCCGGTGTAGGTGCCGTCGACCAGCTCCGCCCGGGTCCCCAGGGCGCCGTCCATGCCGAGGTAGGCGGCGATCTCTTCGGCGAGGTCGCGCGGGGCGGCGGTGACCAGGTAGGTGAGGTCGCCGGCGGCCCGGTGCGCATCGATCACCTTGCGCATCTCCGGGTAGATCCGCGGGCCGATCACCTCCACGACGATGTCGTGGCCGATCTGGACCAGGTCGGCCTGGCGCTTGCCCTCAACGAAGGCGAGCGCCGACTCGCGCGCCGCCTCCATCCCGCGCTGTCCCTCGGCGCCGGTCAGGCGAAAGACGAGCTGGCCGGAGGCGAACCACAGGATGTCCCGAAGGGTGTAGAAGCCCCGACGGTACAGGCCCCTGGCGAACAGGTACAGGCTGGACCCCGGCAGCAGGGTCTTGTCGACGTCGAAGAACGCCGCCCGCACCGGCCCCGCCCGGCTCACGCGGACGCGGCCGGGCCGGTGTCCTCCCGGCTGGCGGGCCTGGGCCCGCCCCGCCCGTCCGAGCCCGCGTCACCCGCGCCTGCCAGCCCGAGCGCGGCCTGGAACCACGGCAGCGTGCGCCGGATGCCGTCGGCCAGGCTCACCTGCGGCTTCCAGCCGAGCCGCTCCTGGGCGACGGCGATATCCGGGCGACGCATCTCGGGGTCGTCGACCGGACGCGGCACGAAGGCCACCGCGGGCTCCCGGCCGGCGGCGCGCGCGATCTGCCTGGCCAGCTCCAGCACGGTGATCTCCTCGGGGTTGCCGAGGTTGACCGGCCCCGTCGTGTCCGACCACAGCAGCCGCCAGAGCCCTTCCACGAGGTCGTCCACGTAGCAGAGCGAGCGGGTCTGGCTCCCGTCCCCGTGCACGGTCAGCGGCCTGCCCTGCAACGCCTGCACTGCGAAGGTACAAAAGGCCCGGCCATCGTCAACCCGCATGAATGGACCAAAGGTGTTGAAGATGCGTGCGATCCGTACGGGCAGGCCGTGGGCGCGGTAGTAGGCCATGGACATGGCCTCGGCAAAGCGCTTGGCCTCGTCGTAGACGCCGCGCGGGCCGATGGGGTTCACGTGGCCCCAGTAGCTCTCGGGCTGCGGGTGCACCTGCGGGTCGCCGTACACCTCGCTGGTCGAGGCGAGCAGGAAGTGGGCGCCCTTCTCCTTGGCGAGCCCGAGGGCGTGGTGGGTGCCGAGCGCGCCCACCTTGAGCGTCTGGATCGGGTAGCGCAGGTAGTCGATGGGGCTGGCCGGCGAGGCGAAGTGCAGCACCGCGTCGACCGCGCCGGACACGTGGACGTAATTGGTCACGTCGACCTTGACGAGGCGGAAGCGCTCCCGCTGGAGGTCCTCGACGTTCTCGGCCCGGCCGGTCAGGAGGGAGTCCATGCAGACGACCTCGAACCCCTCTGCCAGGAGCCGCCGGCAGAGATGCGACCCGAGGAAGCCGGCGCCGCCGGTGATGACCGCTCGCGGCATCGACTATCTTCCCCTGCGGTTGCGGCCGGTCACCGGACGGCCCATGCCGGCGACGGTGAACCCTGCCGCCACGTACCGGTCGCGGTCCAGCGCGTTGCGGGCATCCACCAGGATCGGGTAGGCCATGCGCCCCGCCAGCGCGACCGGGTCCAGCTCGCCGAACTCTGCCCACTCGGTCAGCAGCACGAGCGCGTGGGCCCCGTCGGCCACGTCCATCGCCTTGGCCCCGCGCTCGATGCCGGGCAGCAGCCGGGCGGTCTCCGTATCCGATGCGACCGGGTCGTAGGCGATCACCGAGGCGCCGTCGTCGAGCAGGGCCCGGACCACGTCGATCGCGGGCGACTCGCGCAGGTCGTCGGTCTCGGGCTTGAAGGTGAGCCCGAGCACGCCGATGCGCTTGCCCTCCAGGTGCCAGAGCAGGTCACGGACCTTCTCGACGACCGCGCGGCGCGCCTCCATGTTGATCCGCGCCACCTCGTTGAGCATGGTGAAGTCCACCCCGAGCTCGCGGGAGCGGTGGGCGAACGCGGCCACGTCCTTGGGGAAGCAGCTCCCCCCGTAGCCGGGCCCCGCGCGCAGGAACGACGGCCCGATCCTGGGGTCGAGGCCCATGCCCCGCGCGACCACCTCGACGTCCGCGCCGGCACGCTCGCAGACCCGCGCCACCGCGTTGATGAAGCTGATCTTGGTCGCGAGGAAGGCGTTGGAGGCGTGCTTGACGAGCTCCGCCGTGGCCCGGTCGGTGGCCAGCCACTCGCAGGCGCCGGTCTCGAGGATCGGCGCGTACAGCTCGTGGAGCAGGGCGGCCCCGAACTCGGAGTCGGCGCCCACCACGATCCGGTCGGGCCGCAGGGTGTCGGCCACCGCCGAGCCCTCGCGGAGGAACTCGGGGTTGGAGGCGACCTCGTAGACGGCGCCGGCCGGCGCCTCCCGCTCGATCACCTGGGCCACCCGCTCGCCCGTCTGCACGGGCACGGTCGACTTCTCGCAGATCAGCTTGGGCTCGCCGACCGGCAGGTGGCGGGCGACCCCGCGGGCGACGACCTCGACCAGCGCGAGGTTCGGGCTGCCGTCCGCGCGCGGCGGCGTCCCGACGCAGATGAAGATCACCTCGCCGTGACGGACCGCCTCGGCCTTGTCCGAGGTGAACCGCAGGCGGCCGGCGGCCAGCGCCTCGCGGAGCAGCTCCTCGAGCCCGGGCTCGTAGAACCACGCGGTGCCCTGGCGGAGCAGCTCGATCTTGGCCGCGTCGTCGTCGTCGGCCACGACCTCGTGGCCGACCTTCGCCAAGCACACCGCGGTCACGAGCCCAACATGGCCCGCGCCGATCACCGTTACCCGCATAAGCCGATGCTCCTGGTACTCGAAGTGGAAGACGCCGGCAATCTTACCAACATCGCTCGACAGCTCCGGAGCGTCGTCCACAGGCCCGCACCCCGGCTTGTCCGGGCTCGCCGGGGATGGAAGACTGCTACCCGCCCTGGCGCCCATCCCACCGAGCTCAGCACGTCGAATGCGCGCACGCCTCCGCCTGCTGGTCCCTGTCACCCTACTCGTCCTCGTCGCGACGGGCCTGGTGCCCGCACGTGCGGACGCCGTCCCGCGGCCCGCCCCGCCCGCGCCCGCGGGCGCGAAGGCGGGCCCGGGGCAGGTCGCCTCCAGGTTCGCCGTCCTGGTGGACGCGCGCAGCGGCACCGTGCTGTGGAGCCGGCACGCGACCACGGCACGGGCGCCCGCCAGCCTGACCAAGATGCTGACCGCGCTGCTGGTGCGGGCCAGCCTGCCCGTGGACGCGGTGGCCGTCGCGGGCAGGGACGCCGCCAGGACGCCGCCGAGCAGGCTGGCCCTCAGGCCCGGCCAGAAGATCAAGATCGGCCAGGCGCTCCAGGCGCTCATGATCGTGTCCGCCAACGACATGGCGGTGCTGCTCGCCGACCGCGCCGCGGGGTCGGTCGCCCGCTTCGAGCAGGCCATGAACCTGGCGTCCAGGCGGCTCGGGCTGGGCCAGTCGTCATGGCACAGCACCAACGGGCTGGACGCGCCCGGGCACCGCTCCAGCGCCTTCGACCTCGCCGTGCTGGCAAGGGCGGTGCTGCGCGATCCCTGGCTCGCCAGGGTGGTGCGCACGCGCCAGGTGGTCTTCACCACCCCGGACGGCCACCGCCACCAGCTCTGGGCGCACTCGAGGTTCCTGCGCGACTACAGGGGCGCTGTGGGCGTCAAGACCGGCTTCACCGACGACGCCGGGCGCTGCCTTGCCGCCGCCGCCACCCGAAGCGGCCGCACCCTGATCGCGGTCGTGCTGCACAGCAGCGACCCGGTCGCGGACGCCGCCCACCTCATGGACTGGGGCTTCGGGCCGGGCCAGGGCGCGGTCACCGGCCGGGTGCTGCCGCCCTACGTCGCGCCGCCGAGCGTGCAGGCGCTGCTGGCGCCGCCCACCACCACGACGGTCCTCCCGCGGGCGGCGGCCGCTCCCGCTCCCGCCGGAGGCTCCGCCGAGCGCGGCGCGCGGCTCGCCCGCTGGCCGGCGGGCAGCCCGGCGCGCACGGAGATCGGCGCCGGCGCCGGCGTGGCGCTGCTGGCCGGCGCCGGTCTTGCCGTGCGCCGGCGGCGCCGCCGCGCCCGCGCGGCCCGGTAGGAGGCGCCGCGGCGGGCTCCCGCAGCGTGCCGGCCGCCGCCGGCCGGGCGATTTGACGTGAGGCCGATCGTGGTCGAACATATGTTCGAGCCCGGCGACGGGCCGCAGACCTCGGTTGGCCAGGGGCAGGCCCGGGCGGACGGGCCGCCGCACGGAGAGGAGCCGGCATGCTCGACACGACCTCGACCCTCATCGGACCGGACGACGCCGCCACCGTGTCCCAGCTCCTGGGCGACATCGGCCAGGGCGCGGACGTGCCCGGCGACATCCGCGCCGCGGCGCTGTTCTGGTGCGCCGAGGTCGGTCCCGCGATGGACCGCGTCGACCTGCAGACAGTCGCGTGGCTGCTGCGCGACGCGAGCGCCCAGCGCAGGATCGCGCCGGCGAACCGGGACCAGGCACGCTACTGGGCCGCCTACATCGAGGGCCGGATGGCGCGCTGAGCCGGCGCTCCGGGCGCGGCCGGGGCCCCAGTGGCTCCGGCCTCAGCCGGCCGCTTCCCGCCCGGCCGCTTTGAGCAGCCGCCGCAGCCCGGCGGCGGCTGCCGCCGGGTCGGCGGCGGCGGTGACCGCCCGCACGACCACGATCCTGGTGGCGCCGGCGGCCACGACCTCGCCGAGGTTCGCGGCGTCGATGCCGCCGATCGCGAACCAGGGGACCGGAGGGGCCAGCGCGGCCACGGCCTGGAGCAGGGAGGTGCCGACCGCGGACCGACCGGGCTTGGTCGCGGTCGGGTAGACGGGGCCGACCGCGAAATAGTCCCACCCTTCGGCGACCGCGCCCCGGACCTGCTCCAGGCCGTGCGCCGAGCGGCCGAGCAGCATGCCCTCGCCCACGACCCGCCTGGCCCAGTCCATGGGCAGGTCGCCTTGGCCGAGGTGCAGCACGTCGGCACCGGCGGCCAGAGCGATGTCCGCGCGGTCATTGACCGCCAGGAGGGCGCCGTGGCGGTCCGCCGCCTCGCGGAGCACCGCGGCCGCCTCGAGCAGTGGCACTGCTTCGGCCTGCTTGTCGCGGAGCTGGAGCACGTCGACCCCGGCGCCGAGGACCGCGTCCGCGAAGCCGGCCAGGTCCGCCCGGAGCGGCGTGCACAGGTACAGCCGGGCGGCAGCCAGCCGCTCGGGGCGCTCGCGCGGGCCCATCAGCCGTTGCCGGCGGGTGCCAGGTCGGGCAGGCCCTCGAACGAGGTCGACGCCTCGGCGTAGAGGCGCCGCGGGATGCGGCCGGCGCGGAACGCCAGGCGGCCGGCTTCGACGGCCCTGCGCATGGCCTCGGCCATGAGCACCGGCTCGCGCGCGCGGGTCACCGCGCTGGCGAGCAGCACGCCGTCGCAGCCCAGCTCCATGGCGGTGGCGGCGTCGGAGGCCGTGCCGATGCCGGCGTCCAGGACCACCGGGACGGTCGCGTGCTCGACGATGATGCGGAGGTTGTACGGGTTGCGGATGCCCATGCCGCTGCCGATCGGCGAGCCGAGCGGCATCACCGCGGCGCAGCCGGTCTCCTGGAGCTGGCGGGCGAGCACCGGGTCGTCGTTGGTGTAGGGCAGCACGGTGAAGCCGTCGTCCACCAGCGCCTCGGCCGCGTCGCGCAGCTCGACGGCGTCGGGCAGCAGGGTGCGGTCGTCGCCGATGACCTCGAGCTTGACCCAGTCGGTCTGGAACGCCTCGCGGGACAGCTTGGCGGTGCGGACCGCGTCGCGGGCGGTGAAGCACCCGGCGGTATTGGGCAGCAGGCGGCAGCCGGCGCGGCGCACCACGTCCAGCACCGAGCCGGCGGCGCCCGGCCGCACCCGCCGCAGGGCGACGGTCGCCAGCTCGGCCCCGGATGCGAGCAGCGCGCGCTGGAACGCCTCCAGGCTGGCCGCCCCACCGCTGCCCATGATCAGCCGGGACGCGAACGCCTGGCCGGCGACCACCAACGGGTCGTCCATCGTCAACCTCCCTGGGCGGCGCCGAGCACCTCGATGCGGTCCCGCTCGCCCAGCGCCGTGGTGGGCCAGGCGCCGCGCGGCACCACCTCGCCGTTCACCGCCACGGCGATGCCGCCGCCCCCCGGGTCGTGTCCCAGCTCCCCGAGCAGCGCGATCACGGTCACCCCCGCGGCGGTCTGGTACGGCTCCCCGTTGACGAGCACGGTCATGGCGGGCCCTCCTCGCGCGCACCCGGCGCGACAGCCCCGGCGGGGGCGACCCCGGCGGGGGCGAAGCGGCAGGGCGAGAAGGGCGCGAGCGATTCGGGGACACGGCCGCTCGCAAGCAGCGCGGCGATCCCATCGGCGGTCACCGGCGTGAGCAGGACGCCGTTGCGGTAATGGCCGGACGCGATCACCAGCCCGTCGAGCGCCGAGGGGCCGAGCAGCGGCGCGTTGTCGGGCGAGCCCGGTCGCAGGCCCGCGACCGCCTCGGTGAGCTCCAGCTCGCTCACCTCGGGCAGCAGCTCGAGGGCGGCGCGCAGCAGGTCGTGGACGGCGCCGGCGGTGACGGTCGTGTCGAAGCCCTGCTCCTCCACGGTCGCGCCGACCACCACGCGACCGTCGCCGCGCGGCACCACGTAGACGTCGAGCCCGCGCACGTTGCGCTGGCACAGCGGCGTGTCGCCGGGCCCCCGCAAATGGAGGAGCTGGCCCTTCACCGGCCGCACCGGGGGCAGCAGGCCCGGCGGCAGGCCGCCGAGCGTGCTGGTCCAGCAGCCGGCCGCCAGCACCACCGTCCCCGCCTCGAGCGGCTCGCCGCCCGCGAGCACCACGCCCCTGGTCCGGTCGCCGGAGACCCGGACCGCCGCGACCCGGCCGGAGCGGCGCCGCACCCCGGCGCGCTCGCAGGCGACCAGCAGCGCGGCAACCAGCGCGCGGTTGTCGACCTGATGGTCGCCCGCGGCCAGGATGCCTCCGCGGACGCCCGGGGCCAGCCCCGGCTCGAGCTGGCGGCACTCGCGGCTGCGCAGGCGCTGCACCTCGAGCCCGAGGCTGCGCTGGAAGTCGTAGAGATCGGCGAGCGCGGCGTTGTCGTCGGCGTCCCTGGCGACGATCAGCGTCCCGCAGCGACGGTAGCCGACCGACCGCGAGGCGCGCTCCTCCAGCTCGACCGCGAACCCCGGCCAGCGCGCCGCCGCCGCCAGGTTGAGCTCGAGCAGGTCGTGCTCGCCGTGGTGGACCTCGGTGACCGGGGCCAGCATGCCGGCCGCCGCCCACGACGCGCCCCGCCCCGGGGCGTCGTCGACCACGGCGACCTCGAGACCGGCCAGCGCGGCGCGCCAGGCGATGCCGAGGCCGATCACACCCCCGCCGACGACCACGACGTCGCCGACGGTGCCGGCGCGCGCGGCCCTGGAGCCCATGGCGACCCTCCCTTCGCCGGCATTACCCGGAGCAGGTTCCGACGGTCGGCGGCCCCACAGCCGCCCTCTCAGCCCGGTCGCACCGGGCTCCCGTGTGTCCCACGAGAATACGCTTCAACCGGGTATGCCTGCTGCCGCGCGGAGGCCCCATTTCCTCCCGCCGCGGTGGGCGGAAGCGGAGGAGGCGCGCGCGTGCCGGGGCGGGAGAAAGCCGGCGGGCCCCGGCGTGATCGCCGGGGCCCGCGGTGCGTGCTCGGTGCAGCCGTATGGCTAGTGCATGTGGCTGTGGCCGCCGCCGGCCGGCTCGTCCTTGTCCTCCGGCTTCTCCACGACCAGGGTCTCGGTCGTGAGCAGGAGGGCGGCGATCGAGGCGGCGTTCTGCACCGCCGAGCGGGTCACCTTGGCCGGGTCGATGATGCCCGCCTTGAGCAGGTCCACGTACTCGCCCGTGGCCGCGTTGAGCCCGTAGCCGTCCGACGACACCTCGCGGATCTTGTTGATGGCGACGGCGCCCTCGAGCCCGGCGTTGGCCGCGATCCAGTAGGCCGGCAGCTCCAGCGACTTGCGCACGATCTGGGCGCCGGTCGCCTCGTCGCCGGTGAGGTCGAGCTTGGCGACCGCGTCCTGGGCCTTGAGCAGGGCCACGCCGCCGCCGGCGACGATGCCCTCCTCGACCGCGGCGCGGGTGGCCGACAGGGCGTCCTCGATGCGGTGCTTCTTCTCCTTGAGCTCGACCTCGGTGGCCGCGCCGACGCGGATGACCGCCACGCCGCCGGCCAGCTTCGCCAGCCGCTCCTGGAGCTTCTCGCGGTCCCAGTCGGAGTCGGTCCGCTCGATCTCCTGCTTGATCTCGTTGATCCGGCCCTTGATGTCGTCCTCGGTGCCGGCGCCCTCGACGATGGTGGTGTCGTCCTTGGTCACCGTCACGCGGCGGGCGCGGCCGAGCAGGTCGAGGGTGACGTTCTCGAGCTTGAGGCCGACCTCCTCGCTGATGACCTGGCCGCCGGTGAGGACCGCCATGTCACCGAGCATCGCCTTGCGGCGGTCGCCGAAGCCGGGGGCCTTGACCGCGACCGACTTGAAGGTCCCGCGGATCTTGTTGACCACCAGGGTCGCCAGGGCCTCGCCCTCCACGTCCTCGGCGATGACCACCAGCGCCTTGCCCGCCTGGACGACCTTCTCGAGCACCGGCAGCAGCGTCTGCGCCGAGGAGATCTTCTGGCTGGTGATGAGGAAGTAGACGTCCTCGAGGACCGCTTCCATCCGGTCCTGGTCGGTGACGAAGTAGGGCGAGATGTAGCCCTTGTCGAACTGCATGCCCTCGGTGAACTCGAGCTCCATGCCGAAGGTCTGCGACTCGTCGACGGTGATGACGCCGTCCTTGCCGACCTTGTCCATGGCCTCGGCGATGATGTGGCCGATCTCGACGTCCTGCGCGGAGATCGCCGCGACCGATGCGATCTCCTCCTGGGTCTCGAGGTCGCGCGCCTGGTTGCGGATGTGCTCGGCGACCGCCTCGACGGCCTTCTCGATGCCGCGCTTGAGGCCCATCGGGTTGGCGCCGGCGGCCACGTTGCGCAGGCCCTCGTGCACCAGCGCCTGCGCAAGCACAGTGGCGGTGGTGGTGCCGTCGCCGGCCACGTCGTTGGTCTTGGTCGCGACCTCCTTGGCGAGCTGCGCGCCGAGGTTCTCGTAGTTGTCCTCGAGCTCGATCTCCTTGGCGATGGTGACGCCGTCGTTGGTGATGGTGGGCGCGCCCCACTTCTTGTCCAGGACGACGTTCCGGCCCTTGGGGCCGAGGGTCACCCGCACCACGTTGGCGAGCTTGTCGACGCCCGCCTCCAGGGCCCGGCGCGCCTCGGCGTCGAACAGCAACTGCTTGGCCATGTTCCTCTTGCTCCCGACCGCTACTTGTTGACGACGGCGAGGACGTCCCGGGCGGACAGGATCAGGTAATCCTCGCCGCCGAACTTGACCTCGGTGCCGCCGTACTTGGAGTAGATGACAGTGTCGCCGATCTTGACGTCGAGGGGCACCCTGGCCCCGTCCTCGAAGCGGCCCGGGCCCACCGCGACGACCTCGCCCTCCTGGGGCTTCTCCTTGGCGGTGTCGGGGATGACGATGCCGGAGGCGGTCGTCTCCTCCCCCTCGCCCGGCTTGACGACGATGCGGTCCTCGAGCGGCTGCAGATTGACGCTCATCGCGATTCCTCCTGTACCTGATCGGACCCGGCCGGCATCGGGTCACAAGGGATGGCGCTGATTGTTGCGAAGCCCTTCCCGGGCGGGCTGGCGCTCCGTCCGGCCCGGATGTTAGCACTCGCAGAGGTTGAGTGCTAGGCGAATCCTAGAGACGCTCCCCGGCAACCGTCAAGCCGGCCGGGCTGGCAGATACCTCTGTCTCAGAGGTATTCTGCGCTGCGGTGACGACGTTACGGAACGACCTCGGAGCGCGCGAGCTGTCCGCCGGGCTGCTGGCGGTGATCGGCCCGCTCCGCCGGGCGCTGCGGCGCGCGGCGCGGCAGGGACTTGCGGTGGCGCCGCTGCCGACCGCGCAGGTGGAGCTGCTGCGCGTCGTGCGGCTGCAGCCGGGGACCAGCGTGCGGGAGGCCGCCCAGCAGCTCGGCGTCGCGGCCAACACCGTGAGCACCCTGGTGAACCGGCTCGTCGCCGCCGGCCTGCTGGAGCGGGGACAGGACCCGGACGACCGCCGCGCCGCGCGGCTGGGGCTGACGCCGCTGGCCAGGCGGCGGGTGGCGCTCTGGCGGGACCAGCGCGAGCAGGCGCTCGCCGCGGCGCTCGCCGAGCTCGACGCCGAGGAGCGCGAGGCGCTCGCGCGGGCCCTGCCGGCGCTGCACCGGGTCCTCCAGGCGCTGGAGGGCGGGGGGTGAGCTTCGCGGCGCCGGCACGGGACGGGCGGGCGAGGGCCCCCGGCACCGTCCTCGCGGTGGAGTGCGAGGGGCTCTCCTACCGGTTCGGCGGTCACGTGGCCGTCGACGAGGTGCACCTCCAGGTCGTGGCCGGGGAGGTGTTCGGGCTGCTGGGACCCAACGGCGCCGGCAAGACCACCGCCATCCGGGTGCTCACCACACTGCTGCCCGCCGCCGGCGGCAGCGCCCGGATCTTCGGCCTCGACGTGGCCGGCAACCGCTCGCCCAGGCCCTGGTCAACCGGCCGCGGCTGCTGATCCTGGACGAGCCCACCACCGGGCTCGACCCGATCGCCAGGGCCGGCACGTGGGAGCGCCTCCAGGAGCTGCGCACCGCCACCGGCACGACCGTCCTGCTCACCACCCACTACCTGGAGGAGGCCGACCACCTCTGCGAGCGCATCGGGCTCATGCACCGCGGCCGGCTGCGGGCCGTCGGCGTTCCCGATGAGCTCAAGGCGGCGCTCGGGCCGGATGCGACGCTCGAGGACGTGTTCCGCCACTACACCGGCGAGGCCCTCGAGGAAGGAGGCGACATCCGTGACGTCCGCGACGCCCGCCGCACCGCCCGCCGGCTCGGCTGAGGCCCCGCTGCCCCCTGGCCCGCCGGTCTGGCGGACGCTCGGCAGCCGCGTGGCCACGCTGTGCCTGGTCGAGCTGCAGAAGCTGCGCCACGACCGCACCGAGCTGTACACGCGCGCCGTCCAGCCGGTGCTGTGGCTGCTGATCTTCGGCGAGACCTTCACGCGGCTGCGGGCGGTCCCCACCGGGGGCATCCCCTACCTGGACTACCTGGTGCCGGGCATCCTCGCCCAGTCGGCCCTGTTCATCGCGATCTTCTACGGCATCCAGATCATCTGGGAGCGCGACGCCGGCGTGCTGACCAAGCTGCTGGTCACGCCGACCCCGCGCGCGGCGCTGATCGCCGGCAAGGCGTTCGCCGCCGGGCTGCGGGCGCTCTCGCAGGTCGTGGTGGTGCTGGTGCTGGCCGCCGCGCTCGGCGTGGCCCTCACGTGGAACCCGGTGCGGGTGCTCGGCGCCGCCGTGGCCGCGCTGCTGGCCGGGATCGCCGCAGCCTCCCTGCTGCTCGAACGGCTCGCCCGGTAGCCCGGTGCAGCCTCCTCACCGGTGGCGGCGCTTCGGGCGGCGCTGGGCGCGGCGGCCGACCCCCGGCACAATGCGGAGGTTCGGGTCGGCGCCGGCGTCGAGCGGCGTCCGCTCGCCGCGCTCCAGGGCGAACGTGCCGCAGCAGGCGACCATCGCGCCGTTGTCCGTGCACAGCCCCGGCGAGGGCGCGAGCACCCTGACGCGGCGGTCGCCGGCCTCGCGCTCCAGCCTGGCGCGGAGGCGCGAGTTCGCCGCCACCCCGCCGGCGAGCAGCACCGTGTCCAGGCCCTCCTCCGCAGCGGCGCGCAGGACCTTGCTGACCTGCACGTCGACCACGGCCTCCTGGAACGAGGCGGCCACGCCGGCCAGGTCGAGCTCGCCCGGGCGGCCGCGGACGTGGCGGAGCACCGCCGTCTTCAGGCCCGACAGCGAGAAGTCGTAGGTGCCGTCGTCGATCAGGGAGCGGGGGAAGCGCACGGCGGCGGGGTCGCCCTCGCGTGCCAGCCGGTCGATGGCCGGGCCGCCCGGGTAGCCCAGCCCGAGCACGCGCGCGACCTTGTCGTAGGCCTCGCCGGCGGCGTCGTCGATGGTCTGCCCGAGCACCCGGAAGCCGCCGACGGCGTCCATCACCAGCAGGCTGGTGTGGCCGCCGGAGACCACGAACACGACCGCCGGCGCCGGCAGCGAGCCGTGCTCGATCACGTTGGCGTAGACGTGCGCGACCAGGTGGTTGACTCCGATCAGGGGCCGGTCCAGGGCGAGCGCGTACGCCTTCGCCGCCGCCACCCCGACCAGCAGCGAGCCGGCGAGACCCGGGCCGGTGGTGACCGCGATCGCGTCCAGGTCGCCAAGCGCCACGCCCGCCTCGGCGCAGGCCTGCTCGACCGCCGGGTGCAGCAGGTCGACGTGGGCACGCGAGGCCAGCTCCGGCACCACCCCGCCGTAGCGGGCGTGCAGGAGCTGCTGATCGGCGATCACGTTGGAGCGCAGCGCCTTGCCGTTCTCCACCACGGCCACGCCGGTCTCGTCGCACGACGTCTCGATGCCCAGCACCAGCAAGTTCCCGCCTGCCTCCCTCGACCTCGTCGGTGCCCGGGCCACGGTAGCGCGGACCGCGCCGGTGCCTCAGCGCACCTCCCGCGGCTCCGGGATGCGGAGGGCCAGCTCGGCCAGGCGCCCCCGGTACTCGGGGGTCTGCAGGCCCTCGGCCCACATGATCAGGGCGTCCTCGTTGGTCTCGGCATAGTAGTTCTTGCGTATGCCGACCGGGGCGAAGCCGAACTGGTGGTAGAGGCCCTGGGCGGCGTGGTTGGCCACCCGGACCTCCAGGGTGCAGGCGGTCGCGCCACGGCGTCTGGCCTCGCTGATCAGGGCGAACAGCAGCCGCGACGCGACCTTGCGGCGGTGCGCGTCCGGGTCGACCGCGATGTTGGTCACGTGCGCCTCGTCCCCGAAGATCATCAGCCCGGCGTAGCCCACCACCCGCCGGAACGCACGCGCCACGATGTAGAAGCGGGTGGAGCGCTGCACGATCTCCGAGAGGAACAGCGTCATCGTCCACGGCCGCGGGTAGACCCTGCGCTCGATGTCGAGGACCTGCGGGATGTGCCGCCTCCGCATGGGCGCCAGCTCGATCCCCAGCGGCAGCCGCGGGTCGTCGAGCCGGTTGCTACGAGGCGGGAAGAGGGTGGCCATCGGTCATGCTCCCGCGACAGCGGCCGCGCCGAGCCCGCCCGGCCCGCCCGGCCCGCCGAGCCGTCCGGCCGCGCCGGCGCCGGTGGCGGCGGCACGCTCGGACGCCAGCCGGCGCTCGGCTCCAGGGTCGACGTCCGGACGGCGCAGGTACAGGGGACGCACCTCCAGCGGCGGCGTGACCGCTCCCCGCTGGAGGCGAGGCAGCGCGAGCTGGACCAGGGCGCCCGCCGAGGGTGCGGCGGTGTCCGCGCCCGCCAGCTCCACGGCCGCGCCGGCGCGCCCGAGCACGGCGGCGTAGCGGAGCGCGCCCTCACCGCAGACCAGGACCTGCCCGCCCAGGGCCTGCAGCTCGGCCGCGAGGTCGTCCGGGCGGACCGCGCGGTAGTCGGTCACCCGCTCGACGCCCCCCGGTGCCGGGCGGTAGACGGCGGCGAACAGCTCGCCCCGGCGGCCGTCGATGGTGGCGCACACGGGACGGCCGGCGTGCCGGCAGGCGAAGGCCAGCACGTCGAGGCTAGGGACCGCCACGACCGGCAGCCGCCACGCCTGCGCCATGGCCTTGGCCGAGCTGACGCCCACCCGCAGACCGGTGAACAGCCCGGGTCCCGTGCCGACCGCGATCCCTCCCAGGGCGGCCCCCTCCACGCCGGCGCGCTCGAGCACCTGGTGGACCATGGGGACGAGCAGCTCGGCGTGGGCGCGGTCGTTGCGGACCGCCATGGAGGCCAGCGTGCCCGTCTCCGAGCCGGCGGCGACGCTCGTGACCGGGGTGGCGGTGTCGATGCCGAGGACGAGCAACGGCGGTGCCTCTCTCTTTGGTCGTTTTGCGAAATCGTATTGTGGCACCGCACCCCAGTCCACGACAGGCGGCTGCGAGCACCCGTGCCGGCCGGTCCGCGTTCGGGGCGCATAATCGGGTATGCGGTTCATCGGGGTGGACCTCGCCTGGGGCGGGCGGAACCCCTCCGGCCTGGCCGTGCTCGACGCGAGCGGCAACGTGGTGGCCGAGGGCCAGGCCACTCGCGACCGCGACGTCGCCGCATTCGTCGCCGCTCACGACGGCGACGGGGCCGTGCTGGGGCTCGACGCCCCGCTGGTGGTGAGGAACCCGGCCGGCACCCGCCCCTGCGAGTCCGAGCTCCAGCGCCGCTACGGGGGGCGCCACGCCGGGCCCTACTCGACCAACCTCGCCCGGCTCGGCGGCAGGGTACGGGCGAGGGAGCTGGTCGCCCGCCTGCCGCGGCCCTACCTGACGGTGCCGCGCGACCCGTGCCGCGGCAGGGGCTGGTGGGCGGTCGAGGTCTTCCCGCACCCGGCCCTGGTCGAGCTGGGCGGGCTCGGGCGGGCCCTGCGCTACAAGAAGGGACCGGCCGTGGCGCGAGCAGCCGGGCTGCGGCAGCTCCACGGCGTGCTCACGGGCCTGACGACCGCCACGCCACCGCTGCGGCTCGCGCCGCACGGCCGGCTCGCGGCCGGCCTCACCGGGCTCGACCGCCTGCGCGGCCGAGCCCGCAAGGCCTTCGAGGACCTGGCCGACGCGCACGTCTGCGCCTATGTGGCCCTGTGGTGGTGGTGCCACGGCCCGGCGCGCACCCTGGTCGCCGGCGACGACCTCACCGGCGCCATCCTCGTCCCGGTCGCGGCCGAGGGACCGACCGCGCTGCGGGGGCCTGTGGATATCGCCCGCGAGCGGTCGGGCTGACCCATTACTGTATGAAGCGCGACGGAGCAGACCGGGACGGACAACTGGGACGGGACTTTGAGGAGGAGCCAATGCCGGTGGACCCGAAGACCGCGGCCCGCGAGCGGATCGAGCGGGCGAGGGAGCACCTGCTGGACCTGAGCCACCGCATCCATGCCAGGCCCGAGCTCGGCATGGAGGAGGCGCAGGCGTGCGCATGGCTGTGCGACGCCCTCACCGGGGCGGGCTTCGCGGTCGAGCGCGGGGTCGGGGGTCTTGAGACGGCGTTCTCGGCGCGCAGCGGCCCGGGCCCCCTCCGGGTGGTCGTGTGCGCCGAGTACGACGCGCTGCCCGGCATCGGGCACGCCTGCGGCCACAACGTCATCGCCGCCATGGCGGCCGGCGCGGGCATGGGGCTCGCCGCCGTGGCCGACGAGGTGGGCGTCGAGGTGACCGTGCTCGGCACACCCGACGAGGAGGCCGGCGGCGGCAAGATCACCCTGCTCGAGCGGGGCGCCTTCGACGGCGCGCACGCCGCCATGATGGTGCACCCCGCGCCCTTCGACATCGTCGAGATGCCGATCATCGCGGCCGACCAGATCAGCGTCCGCTACCGGGGCAAGGAGGCGCACGCCGCCGCCTTCCCGGAGCTCGGCGTCAACGCCGCCGACGCGCTGGTCGTCGCCCAGACCGCGATCGGCCTGCTGCGCCAGCACCTGCGCGCGACCGACCGGGTGCACGGCATCGTCACCAAGGGCGGGGACGCCCCCAACGTGATACCCGCCCTGACCGAGGGCACCTGGCTGGTGCGCGCCCGCGACCTCGAGGAGCTCGAGGACGTCCAGGCCAAGGTCATGCGCTGCTTCGAGGCCGGGGCGCTCGCCACCGGGGCGGAGCTCGAGGTCACCCACGACCACCTGCCCTACGCGGAGATGCACCACGATCCCGGCCTGGCGGCGCTGTACCGGCGCAACGCCGAGGCGCTCGGCCGCGAGCTGCTCGACGCGCTGGAGCTCGGGCGCGCGGCGGGCTCGACCGACATGGGCAACGTCTCCCTGGCCGTGCCGTCGATCCACCCCGCGATCGGGATCGACTCCCTTCCCGCCGTCAACCACCAGCCGGAGTTCACCGCCCACTGCGTCACACCCGCGGCCGACAAGGCCGTCCTCGACGGCGCAATCGCCATGGCCTGGACGGTCATCGACGCCGCCGCCGACGAGCGGCTCCGCACCCGCCTGACGCAGGCGGCGCCGGGCCATACGCCAAGCTGACCCGATCAGCCCCGGCCGGGTTGCTTTGGGGTGGGGAGACCATCCTCTGCAGCGATCTCGTCGCAGATCCGGAAAGCGGCGTCAACAGCGTGTGGCGACGGGGCAGAGGGCAGGAGGAGCCCGGAAGGCCCGCCCCGGAGCCAAACGTCCAGTGAGGTCGAGAAGCCGGCCGGGTCCGACGACGTGACCCTGACGACCTCCTGCGGTTGGAGCTCCAGGAGGCTCCGGAACGGATTGCTGCTCGCCGGCACGGACGTCAAGGGCTCGTCGACCAGGCAGAGCCACCGGCTGTCTGGTTCTCCGCCAGGTCCTGGAACACCAATCACGACAACGATGCCGCCTGCGAGGACGAAGCGGTGACGCGGTTCGTCGAGGAACCCGTAGTCCGTGAACGCGGGCCGGTCCGGGTTGGCGACGACCTCGAGCTGGACCCGGTCGGAGCTGTACCAGATCACGTCCAGTGGCACCAGGCCACCGCGACCTGGCGCATCGTGCCGGATGCCGGCGACGTAGTCGAAACTTGTGCCGTGGCGCGTGTCGAACAGCATTCCCGCTCCGCACCGGAGCACCACCTGAGCGGCCAGCTCCGCCGTCCCGGCCGGGTCGAGGACCGCCGCGAGGTTAACTCAGCCGGCGGCCCGGAGCGCGGGCGCGGAAGCGATCGAGGGCGGAACGCAGCTCGGGCAGGCGCTCCGCCCAGCCGGCGCCGTGGGGGCGGACGTGGATCTCGCGGACCTCGTCGGGCCGGGTGTGGAAGGCCAGCTCGAGCCAGCTCGCCGGCAGCGCGCCGGCCACCCGGTCGGCCCACTCGACGAACGCCACCGCGTCGGCCGGGAGCACCTCGTCGAGGCCCAGGTCCTCGAGCTCGGCCGGGCCGCTCAGGCGGTAGGCGTCGAGGTGGTGGACGGGGACCCGGCCGTCGTACTCGCGCACCAGCATGAAGGTGGGGGAGACCACCGGGTCCTCGACCTCGAGGGCGGCTGCCGCGCCCTGGACGAAGCGGGTCTTGCCGGCACCGAGGTCACCCGTGAGGCCGACCACGTCACCCGCCCCGAGCAGGCGGGCCAGCGCTGCCCCGACCGCCTTGGTGGTGGCCTCGTCGACCGCTTCCAGCACCAGCTCCGCGGCTGCGCTCATGCTCAGAACAGCCCGAGCTGCTCGCTCCCGGGCTCACGCCCCTCGGGAGGAGCGGGGGGAGCAGGCGCGGTCGCGCGAGGTGGGGCGGAGGCCGGAGGCGCCGCGGCGGGTCCCGCGGTGCCCGGGGAGGGTTCCCGGGGCGCGGCGGGCCCTGCGGCGCCGGGGGCGGGGGCGGGTTCCCGCGGCGGCGGGGGCAGCTCCCCGAGGAGCTTGGCCAGGGCCTGGAAATCCTCCCGCATGCCCTTGAGCGTGCGGTTCTCGGTGCGGCCGCTGGTGTCGGCCCGCAGGGCGGCGGACGGGTGGAAGGTCGGCAGCAGCACCCGGTCCTGGAACTCGTAGGTGCGGCCGCGCAGCCGGGTGATGCCCGTGGTCGTGCCGAGCAGCGTCCTGGCCGCGAAATTGCCGAGCGTGACCACCACCTTGGGGTCGATCAGCCGGAGCTGCGCGTCCAGCCACCCACGGCACGTGGCGATCTCGTCCGGCTGCGGATCACGGTTGCTCGGGGGGCGACATTTGACCACATTACATATGTAAACGTCTTCGCGGCGAATGTCGATTTCGGAGAGCAGGCGGGTCAGGAGCTGGCCGGAGGGGCCGACGAAGGGGTAGCCCTTGCGGTCCTCGTGGAAGCCGGGGGCCTCGCCCACGAACATGAGGTCGGCCGTGGGGCTGCCCTGACCGAACACGACCTGGGTGCGACCGCTGTGCAGCCTGCAGCGGGTGCAGGTGGACGCCTCGGCCGCGACCTGCCCGAGGTCGCCGGTGCCCTCCGCCATCAGCAGCTCCCGCAGGCCCCGCCGCAGCAGCCCCCCGGCGCCGCGGCGCCGTCGCCACCCAGGGCGGCCCCCGAGGCGCTCCAGGCGGCGGCCCCGCCGAGCTGGCCGGCGCCGCGCGGAGCCGCGAACAGGCTGAGCAGCCGGTTGACGTCCCCGGCCCCGCACGCAGGGCAGCTGGCCTGGTCGGCACGACCGGCGGGAACGAGCGCCTCGAACTCGTGCTCGCAGTCCGCGCAGCGGTACTCGTAGAGCGGCACGCTCACTCCTTTTCAGCTCAGCTCAGCGTCCGGACCGTCCCTGGCAACGAGATTATCAGGTCGACCCGACAGCCGGGATGCCGGCCACCGTGGCGGCGGCGCGGACCCCGGCCCGGATGGCGGCGGCCAGGGCCTCCTCGGCGAGGAAGGCCACCAGGTCCATGGAGGCGCTGACGCGCGGCACCGCCAGCGCGAACACGGTGTCGCCGTCGTAGGTGGTGTGCACCGGCAGGATGGCTCTGGCCATCCCGTCGTGTGCCTGGACCGCCACCCGGTACGCCTCGCTCTTTGTCAGCGCGACGTTGGTGGCGACCAGGCCCAGCGTGGTGCTGCCGCCGGGAGGGACCGGCTCGGGCAGGACCGCCTCACCGGCGGCCCCGGTTTCGGCCAGGCGGGCGCGCAGCGCGGCCGGTCCGCCGCCGGGCACGCGGGCGCCGGCGAGCACGGCGCCGTCCTCGTCGAGCACGTCCCCGCCGGCGTTGACGGCCGCCAGGGCACCGACCGTCACCCGCCCGAGGCTGCGCACGGCGTAGCCGAGGCCGCCCTTCATCATGTTGTCCGCGCCGGCGATCTTGCCGACGGTGGCGCCCGTGCCGGCGCCGACGTTGCCCATGGGGCCGTCCTCGGCGCTGGCCGCGGCGCAGGCGGCCTCGCCCTCTGCCGGGCCGGGGCGGGCGTCCCAGTCGCCCACGGCGAGGTCGAACAGCACGGCGGCGGGCACGATCGGGATGGGGCGGCCGAAGCGGTCGTAGCCGATCCCGGCCCGCTCGCACCAGTCGACCACGCCCTGGGCCGCCGCCAGCCCGAACGCGCTGCCGCCGGTGAGCAGCACGGCCGAGACGGACTCCATGTGCGCCTGCGGCTGGAGCAGGTCGGTCTCCCGGGTCCCGGGACCGCCCCCGCGAACCGAGCAGGAGATGACGTTGCCGGTGGGCGGGAGCAGCACGGTGCAGCCCGTGAGCCCGACCGGGTCGCTCCAGTGGCCGACCGCAAGGCCGTCGATGCCGAGCGCCATGGTCAGCGCGCCCGCCTGCTCATGCCGCCGAGCTTGCGGCGGCGGCGAGGGGTGGGGCCGAGCGCCTGGCGGGCGAACTCGGTGAGCTCGGCGTCGAGCGCCTTGTGCTCCTCGAGAAAGGCCATGTGCCCGGCGTCCTCGAGGATCAGCAGGCGGGCGTCGGCGATCTGCGAGGCCATGTGGCGCGCCTGGGCGGGCGGGGTGAGGCGGTCCTTGTCCCCCACCGCGATCAGCGTCGGCAGGTCGAGGCGCTCGAGGACCTCGGAGAGGTCGAAGTCGACGAGGCTGGGGAAGACCTTGGCCCACACCTCGACGTCGGTGCCGGCCAGCAGGCGGTCGGTGAAGGCGACCTGGCTCGGCGAGGGGTTGGAGCCGAAGCCGAACAGGCGCGTGCCGAGGTAGCCCAGGTCGCTGCCGCGACGCCGGAGCTGGTTGGCCCGCACCGGGTCCTGGCCGATGAACCTGAAGCCCGCGGTGATCAGCGCCCGCTGGATCTGGGCGGCGCCCCGCGAGGTCAGGGACGCGGTCATGCCCCGCAGCGCGTCCATGTAGGTGGAGTCGACGAGCACCAGCCCGGCCAGCCGCCGGCCCACCTCCTCGGAGAACAGCGCGGCGAACTGGAGGGCCGCCATGCCGGCCATGGAGTGGGCGATCACCACGACCCGCTGCTCGCCGGTCCAGTCGATCACCGCCTTCAGGTCGCAGGCGAACGCGGACAGCGAGTAGTCGTCGGTTCGAGGCCGCCCGGAGCGGCCGTGGCCGCGTTGGTCGAAGAACACGCAGCGGAACGCCGCCGGCAGGTCGCGCCGCTGGTAGTGCCAGGCGTCCTGAGTGAGCGAGAAGCCGTGCGAGAAGACCAGGCAGGGCCCGGAGCCGAGCTCCTCGATGCTCAGCCTGGTCCCGTCGAAGCTGGTGACCGAGCTGCGGGCGCCGCGGATCCGCCCGAAGCGCTCCACCGACTCGGGGTCGTCGCGCTTGCGGTCGTGGCCGACCAGGGCGCGCTCAACCGCGAGCCCGACACCGAGCCCGAGCACCACCCCGCCGGCGGCCAGCCCAATCCCCCGCGCCGTCAGCGAGGGCGCGGGGGCCGGCTTGCCCGCCGCCTTGCCCCTGGGCCGGGCTACCGCTGCCCGCTCTCCCTTTGCGGCCGCCACTACCCGAGTGCCTCCCCCGTGAGCACCTGCCGGCGGGCCTGCTCCGCGCGGCTGCCGTGGTCATGCACCCGGGGCAGCCGCGGCGACAGGCCGCAGGTCACCTCGTAGTCGATCGAGTCGAGGGCGAGCGCCCACTCGCCGACCCCGGGCTCGCCACGGGCCGGGTCACCGAGCAGGGTCGCCACCTCCCCCACCTCGATCGGGACGTCACCAACGTCCACCATAAGCTGGTCCATGGTGATAGTGCCGACTTGTGGAAGATCTCGCTCGCCGATGCGCACGCGGATCCGGCCCGAGAGCGCGCGGCGCACCCCGTCGGCATAGCCGAGCGGCAGGGTGGCGACCCTGGTCGGGCGCGGGGCGGCCCAGCGGTGCCCGTAGGAGACGCCCTCGCCCGCCTCGACGGTCCGTACGGCCGAGACCGCCGCCCGCAGCGCCAGCGCCGGCCGCAGCCGCTCCCGCACCGCGCCGGTCAGCGCCGGGGCCGGCGCCAGACCGTACAGCTCGATCCCCACCCGGACGAGATCGAAGCGGGCACCGGTGCGCAGGGTCGCCCCGGCGCTGTTGGCGAGATGCCGCCAGCGGGGCACCAGGCCCGCCCGCTCGGCCGCGCCCAGCGACTGGTTGAAGCAGGCGAGCTGGCGCTCGGTGGTCTGGTTCCCGGCCGGCTCGTCGGCCACGGCGAAATGGCTCCACAGGCCCTCGACATCGAGGCCGGGATCGGCCAGCGCGAGCCTGACCAACTCGGGGAGGTCGGCCGGCGCGCAGCCCTGCCGGTGCATGCCGGTGTCGACCTTGAGGTGAGCGGGCACCGGACGGCCGGCCGTGCGGCCCGCCGCGCCGAATGCGCGGACTCCCGCGGGGGTGCAGAGCGTGACCGCGATCCCGTGCTCGACGCAGGCGTCGGCCGCGGCCGGGTGCGGCTCCGAGAGCACCAGGACCGGGCTGGAGATGCCCGCTCGGCGCAGGGCCGCGGCCTCCTCGACGAGCGCCACCCCCAGCCAGCGGGCGCCGGCGGCGACCGCCGCCCGCGCCACCGCAACGGCCCCGTGGCCGTAGCCGTCCGCCTTGACCACGGCCATGAGGTGGGCCGGGGCGACTTCGGCGATGAGCCTGCGGGCGTTGCCGGCGATGGCGTCCAGGTCGACCTCGACCCAGGCGGGCCGGAGCCCGGGCCAGGGCCTCACCGGGGACCGCCGCGGTCCAGCAGCTCGCGGAAGGCGGCGGGCAGGTGCTCCGCGACGTCGCCGGCGGCGACCGACACCGGGCTCAGGGCGGCCGCCGCCAGCGCGCCGGCGCGACCGTGGACCCAGGCGGCCAGGCGGGCGGCGTCGAACGGCTCGAGCCCCTGGGCGAGCAGCGCGCCCGCCAAGCCGGTGAGCACGTCGCCGGTGCCGCCCGAGGCGAGCGCGGGGACGCCGGTCGGGTTCACCGCCAAGCGGCCGCCCGGCTCGGCGACCACCGTGTGGTTGCCCTTGAGCAGCACGGTCGCGCTCCAGCGGCGGGCCCGCTCCGCCGCCCGCTGCAGCCGCGTGCCCACGGCGTCCGGCGCGAGCCGCGCGAACTCCCCGGCGTGCGGCGTGAGCAGCGTCGGCGCCCCGCGGTCGGCGAGCGGCTCGCCGGTGCCGAGCGCGAACAGCCCGTCGGCGTCGACCACCGCCCGGCCCGCGTAGACGGCGAGCAGGCCGCGCACGGCCTCCTGTGTGCCCTGGAGGCGGCCCAGGCCCGGCCCGACCGCGACCGCGGTGGCCTCGTCGAGCCAGCGCTTGCAGGCGTCGACCGCCGCCGGCGCGATGCCGCCGTCGGCCTCGGGCAGGGCCACGGTGAGCGCCTCGGGCACGGCGGCGCCGACCCGCTCGGCCGTTGAGGCGGGCACCGCCAGGACCAGCAGGCCGGCGCCGGCCCGGCGGGCGGCGCGGCCCATCAGGGTGGGCGCGCCCGCCATGCCGTGGCTGCCCCCGATCGCCAGCAGCACCCCGCGGGAGCGCTTGTGCATCTCGCTGCGCGGCACGGGGACCAGGCCGGCGAGGTCGGCGGCCTCGCTCACTCCCCAGGGGCCGGGCGCAAGCGGCAGGCCGATGTCGACCACCTCGAGCCGGCCGGCGTGCTCGCTGCCGGGCGGCAGCACGTGGCCGGGCTTGACGGCCTGGAAGGTCACGGTCACGTCCGCGCGGACCGCCCCGGCCGGCACCTCGCCGCTGGAGGCGTCCACGCCGGAGGGGATGTCGACCGCGACCACCGGCGCGGAGCCCGCGTTGGCCGCGGCGACCGCCTCGGCCGACAGGCCGCGCGGCGCGCCCGAGGTGCCGGTGCCGAGCAGGCCGTCCAGCACCACCTCGGCTTCCTCCAGCAGGCGGCGCGCCAGCTCCGGCGCGAACACGCGCACCCGCCCGCCGGCCCCCCGGACCAGGGCGGCGCAGCGCCGCGCCTCCTCTCCGAGGCGCTCGGGCTCGCTCGTCAGCAGGGCCTCGGCACCGGCGCCGCGCCGCGCCAGCCGCGCCAGCGCGTCGAGCGCGTCACCACCGTTGTTGCCGCGCCCGGCCAGCGCCACCACGCGGCGCCCGGACACCCCGCCCAGCAGGTCGGCGGCGGCCCGGGCCACCGCGGCCCCGGCGCGGCCCATCAGCGCCGACACCGGGATGCCGGCGACCGCGGCCTCGGCGTCGGCTGCCTGGATGGTGGCAACCTCGACCAGCGGCTTCACGGCTCGCCTCGCCGGGCCGCCCGGCGCTCGAGGCGGCGGCGCACCCACGGCGGCGGCTCGGGCGGGGGCGGGGGCAGCGCCTCGGGGCCTTCGGCCACCACGGTGGCATGGGCCTGGGCGTCCGTGTCGGACAGCGACAGGTGCCAGCGCACCACGCCGAGCGCCAGGGCCCAGTCCCCGAGCTCCCCGCGCACCGCGATGCTCGGCGCGCCCGAACGCAGGTTGACCACCTCGATGTCGGTGTAGGCGAACCCCGAGAAGCCCACGCCGAGCGCCTTGGACACGGCCTCCTTGGCCGCCCAGCGCTTGGCCAGGTAGGCGGCCGCGCCGACGCCCCTGCGCGCGGACGCGTCGCGCTCGGCCTTGGTGAACACCCGCTCCGCGAAGCGCGGGTGCCGCTGGAGGGCCCGCGCGACGCGGGCGATCTCGACCACGTCCACGCCGACCCCGACGATCATCGGATACCGAACTTGGCGCGCAGCGACGGCCGTGTCAGCAGGAAGATCACCAGCGCGTCGATGAGCAGGACGAACAGGCTCAGGCCCACCAGGTCGATCAGCGCGCGGAAGCAGATCGCCGCCATCGACACGTACCAGGCCCAGCGCAGGTTCTTGAGCAGCCCGGCGCCGCCGGCGATCAACGCCGCCACCAGCGCGACCGCGAGCAGCGGCAGGCCGCCGCCCCGGACCAGGGTGCTCAGCAGCGGGAAGCCGGTGAAGGCAGCGTCGATGAACAGGAAGATCGCGACGATGCTGACCGACTGCTCGGGATCGAGGTCATAGGATCTCATGGCCGTGAAGCCCCTTCGGCTGATCGGGCACCAATCGTAGCAGCCAGCTCCCGGTCACTCCCCCTTGACCCCGTAGCGGCGGGAGCGGACCGCCTCGTAGGTGCCCGCGAGCGCCTCGAGGGTGGCCGAGTAGGTGCGCTGCGCCACCCCCACGAACATGCAGTCCACCACGGTGAGCTGCGCCAGCCTGCTGGCCATCGAGCCGGAGCGGAAGGTCGTCTCGCGCGCGGCGGTGGTGAGCACCAGATCGGCGGTCTGGGCGAGCGGCGAGCGGGGGAAGTTGGTGATCCCCACCGTGGTGGCGCCGTGCCGCCGCGCCTCGGCGAGCGCGTCGACCGTGTCGATGGTCGTCCCGGTGTGCGAGATGCCGACGGCCACGTCGCCCGGACGCAGCAGGGCGGCCGAAGACAGGGCCATGTGCGGGTCGCTCCAGGCGAACGCCGTCCGGCCGATCCGGTGGAGCTTCTGCTGGAGGTCCGCGGCGACGAAGCCGCTGGCGCCGACGCCGTAGACGTCCACGCGGCGGGCCCTGACGAGCGCAGCCACCACCTTCTCGAGGGTGACGATGTCGAGCTGGTCGCCGGTCTCCTTGACCGCGTGGGCGTCGGCGTAGGCGATCTTCGCGACCACCTGCGCGAGGTCGTCGGTGGGAGCGATGTCGCTGCCCGCCACGCGGGCGCCCAGCTCCTCCCCTGCCTGCATGGCGGCCTCGGCGGCCAGCGCCAGGCGCAGCTCCGGGTAGCCCGGGAAGCCGAGCTGGCGGCAGAAGCGCATCACCGTCGTCTCCGAGGTGAGGCAGGCCCGGGCCAGCGAGGTGATGGTCTGGCCGGCCACCCCCGCGGGGTCGGCCAGCACCGCCTCGCCGACGCGGCGCTCCGACGGCGCCAGGTCGGGCAGGAGCCCGCGCACCCGCACGAGCACGCGTGCTCCGGCGACCGGGCGGGTGCCGGCGGGGCGTCCGCCCGGTCCTGGTTTACCTACTTCACGTGACACGTCCGGCTCGTCCTCACCACTCGGGTCGTCACCTGAATGGTGACATGGGAAGGCCGGGACGTGCGGGCCGTGTCCGGCCCCGGGCCGCCGCCCGGGCCCGGGATCAGGCGGGCGCCGTCGTGCCGGCCTCCGGCTCGCCCTGGTCGCGGGGTGCCGGCTCCGGGGCGACCGTGGCCCGCTCACGCCTGGTCGTGTCCTCGGCCGTGTCGGCCTCCGGTTCGCGGCCCGGCGTCAGGAGGTTCAGCCGCTGGATCGCAAAGTTGAACACCCCGTAGTAGACGACCGCGTAGACCGCCCCGATGAGCAGGAGCAGCAGGGGCTTGGCGGTATTGGACTTGGTGTAGTTCAGCACGTAGTCGATCAGGCCCGCGGAGAAGCTGAAGCCGTCCTTGACGCCGAGCGCCGCCACCAGCCACAGCGACACCCCCGTGAGCACGATGTGGACGCCGTAGAGCACCGGGGCGACGAACAGGAAGGCGAACTCGATGGGCTCGGTCACGCCCGTGATCAGGGAGCACAGCGCGGCCGAGAGCATGATGCCGCCGACGACCTTGCGCTGCTCGGGACGGGCGTTGCGCCAGATCGCCAGGGCGGCCGCTGGAAGGCCGAACATCATGATCGGGAAGAACCCGGCCATGAAGGTCCCCGCGGTCGGGTCGCCCGCGAAGAAGCGGTTGAGGTCGCCGTGGACCACGCCGGCCGGCGCCTGGAACGTGCCGAAGACGAACCACACCAGGTTGTTGACGATGTGGTGCAGGCCGAAGGGGAGCAGCAGGCGGTTGAACGCGCCGTAGATGCCGGCGCCGACCGCCCCGTGGGTGGTGAGCAGGTCGCCGAGGTTGTTCAGGCCGGTGCCGATGGGCGGCCAGACCCAGCCGAAGATGATCCCGATGACCAGCGCGGCGAAGGCGGTGACGATCGGCACGAAGCGGCGGCCGCCGAAGAAGGCCAGCCAGGCCGGCAGCTTCACGCGGTAGAAGCGCTGGTAGAGCAGGGCCGCGGTGAGGCCGATGACGACGCCGCCGATCACGCCCGTGGGGTTGGGCTTGGGCACCGCCACCGCCGGACCGGCGAAGTCCTGGGCGGTCGACAGCACCTGGGACTTGATGGACGAGCCCGCGAACATCGTCATGGTGACGTTGTTGAACACCAGGTAGCCGACCACGGCGGCCAGCGCCGTGGAACCGTCCGACCTTCTCGCGAAGCCGACGGCGACACCGACGGCGAACAGCAGCGGCAGGGCGTCGAAGAGGATGCCGCCGGCCTGGGCCAGGATCGCGAAGTTGACGAAGTGGTACTTGCCGAGCAGGTCGGGCTGGCCGAACCGCAGCAGCAGCCCCGCGGCGGGCAGCACCGCGATCGGCAGCATCAGGCTGCGCCCGATGCGCTGCAGGACGGCGAGGACCGGGGAGCTGGGGGCTGGGGAGGCGGGCAGCCCGTCGGCGGCAGATGCACTCATTGCGATCCCTCCTCGGGTGGGGGCGCTCAGGCCAGGGCAGCGGTCGACAAGAGCGCTGCGAGGCCGGGCGGGTTGAGCACGGCACCCGCCGGCCTGGACAACACAAGTGGCCTAGGCCAGACTAGACCACGCTCTGTCCCGCGGTGTCAATACGCTCCGTCTAGGCTGGTCACATGCCGATCGTCTCCGCTCCCAGGGTGGTCGCCGGGGGCCGGGTGCTCGCCCCCGGCGCCGTCGTCGTCGAGGACGGGCGCGTCGCCGGCGTCCTGGACCGGCGCCCCGTGCCCGCTCCCGACCACCTCGCCCTGGACCGGGGCGTGCTGGCTCCCGGGCTGATCGACCTCCAGCTCAACGGCGCCTTCGGGGTGGACCTGGTGGACGCCGCGCCGCAGGACTGGGAGCGCGTCGTGCGCAGGCTGCCCTCGACCGGCGTGACCGGCTTTCTGGCCACGTTCATCAGCGCGCCGGTCGGCGACCTGGTCGCGGCCATGGGCCGGGCCGTGACCGCCAGGGCGGCGAGCGGGCGCGGGGGGAGCCGCCTGCTCGGCGTGCACCTCGAGGGCCCCTTCCTCTCCCCGCGGCGGCGCGGCGCCCACGACGCCGACCACCTCGTCGACCCGACCGCCGAGCTGGTCGACCGCCTAATGGAGGCAGGGGCGGGCATCCTCTCGCTGATCACCCTGGCCCCCGAGCGGGACGGCGCCCTGGAGGCGGCCAAGCGCCTGGCGGGGGCAGGGGTGCTGGTGTCGGTGGGGCACTCCGACGCGCGCGCGGAGGACGTGGCCGCGGCGGCCGAGGCCGGTGCCCGCATGGTCACCCACATCTTCAACGCCCAGCGCGGCCTGCACCACCGCGAGCCGGGCGTGGCCGGCCAGGCCCTCGCCGACACCCGCCTCGCCTGCGGCCTGATCGCCGACCTCCACCACGTCCACCCCGCCGTCTGCCGCGTGGTCATGGAGGCGGCACGCGACAGGGTGGCGCTGGTCACCGACGCGGTGTCCGCCCTCGGCATGCCGCCCGGCAGCTACGAGCTCGGCAGCGAGGTGGTCGAGCTGCGCGAGGGCAGCCCGCCGCTGCGCGCCGACGGCACCCTCGCCGGCTCGATGCTGCGCCTGGACGAGGCGGTCGGCAACGTCGTCGGCCTCGGGATCGACCCCGTCCGCGCGGTGGAGGCGGCCACCAGCGTCCCCGCCGGCCTGCTCGGCCGCTCCGACCTCGGCCGGCTCGAGCCGGGCGCGCGCGCCGACATGGTGTGGCTCTCGGATTCCTGGCGGGCACTCGCCACCTGGGTCGAGGGTCTCCAGGTGTGGAGGGCCGCCGGCACGTGACCGGAGCCACGGCCGGCGACACGGCCGGCGGAGGAGGAGCGATGCCGACCATCATGGCGAGCGAGATCGCCGAGCAGCCCGGGGCGGTTGCGAGGACCCTGGAGGCGCTGCGGCCGCTGCGCCCCGAGCTCCGCCGGCTCGCCGCCGGCACGCGGCTGGTGACGTTCATCGCCCGCGGCTCCTCGGACAACGCCGCAACCTACGGCCGCTACCTCTGCGAGATCCACGCGGGCCGGCCCGCCAGCCTGGCCGCGCCCTCCGTGGCCACCCACTACCGGGCCGCGGTCGACCTGGACGGCGTGCTCGCGGTCGCCCTCTCCCAGTCCGGCGAGACCGAGGAGATCGTCGAGACCCTGCGGTGGGCACGCGACCACGGCGCCCGGACGGTGGCGGTCACCAACGGCGCCGCCAGCGCGCTGGCGGCCGTCGCCGATCTCGTGCTGACCACCCAGGCCGGCCCGGAGCTGGCCGTGCCGGCGACCAAGACCTACACCGCCGAGCTCGCCGCCCTGACCGAGCTGGCCGCGGCGCTCGTCCCCGACGACCCCGCCTTCGACGCGGCGCAGGAGCGGGTGCCCGCCGCGGTCGAGGCGATGCTCTCGACCGCGGCCGCCGCCGACGTCCTCGCCGGCGAGCTGACCGCCATTTCCAGCCTGGTGGTGTCGGGCCGCGGCTTCACCTACTCGACAGCGCTCGAGCTGGCCCTCAAGGTCAAGGAGACCTGCCTGCTGCCTGCCATCGGCATGTCCCACGCCGACCTCGAGCACGGGCCCATCGCCGTGCTGGGCGACGACACCCCGGCGCTGCTGGTCGCGCCGGGGAGCGGCCCTGTCCTGCCGGGTATTACCGCGCTCGCCGGCACGGCCGCCGCCCGCGGCAGCCGCGCCTACGGCATCGGCGGCGACCGGGCGTTCGCCGCCGCGTGCACCGCGGTCCTGCCCGGCCCCGACCTGCCCGAGGCCCTGGCACCGCTGGCCCTGGTCGTTCCCGGCCAGCTCCTGGTCGAGGCGCTCGCCCGCCGCCTCGGCCTGGACCCCGACCACCCCCGCGGCCTCACCAAAGTGACCCAGACCGGCGGCGCACCGACCGGGTGAAGACGGAATCGGGAGGCAGGAGATGGACAAGGCGAAGCGGATCGTCGACGGGCTCGGCGGGGTCGACAACATCCTCGACCTCGAGCCGTGCATCACCAGGCTGCGCACGGAGGTGCGCGACCCCTCGCTGGTGGACGACGCCGCGCTCAAGGCGGCCGGCGCGCACGGCGTGATGCGCAGCGGCCGGGTCGTGCAGGTCGTGGTCGGGCCCGAGGCCGACACCCTGGCCAGCGACATCGAAGACCTGATGGAGCCGTGACGGGATGGTCCTGCGGGTGGGCGCGCCGGTCGCCGGGCGGGTGACCGGCCTTGCCGCGGTCCCGGACCCGGTGTTCTCGGGGGCGATGGTCGGCCCCGGCACCGCGATCGACCCCGAGCGGGCGCCGGGCGAGGCGACCGCGCCCATCGGCGGCACGCTGGTCAAGCTCCACCCCCATGCATTCGTCGTGGTCAGCGACGACGGCCGCGGCGTGCTCGTGCACCTGGGCATCGACACCGTCCAGCTCCAGGGCCGGGGCTTCACCCTGCTCGCCGAGGAAGGCAAGCGGGTCGAGGCCGGCCAGCCCCTGATCCGCTGGGACCCCGCCGCCGTCGAGTCGTCCGGCCGCTCGCCGGTGTGCCCGGTGATCGCCCTGGACGCCGGGGCGGCGGCCCTCGGCGAGGTGCGCCAGGACGGTCGCGTCGCCCACGGCGACCTGATCTTCGAGTGGAGCTGACCCGAGGCCCCCGGGACCGGGACCCTACCCGGTGCCGAGCTCGGCGCCGACCACGCGGGCGAGCCGGTCGGCCGTGGTCCTGGCCTCGTCCGCCGTCTCGGCCTCGACCATCACCCGGACGAGCGGCTCCGTGCCCGAGGCCCGCACCAGCACCCGGCCCCGGTCGCCGAGCCGGACCTGTTCGTGGCCGACCGCGCGCCACACGACCTCGGCCCCGTCGAGCCGCTCGCGCCCGCTCACGCGGACGTTCACCAGCACCTGCGGCATCCGCCGCATCACCTGGGCCAGCTCGGACAGGGGCAGCTTGCTGCGGGCCATGATCTCCAGCAGGCGCAGTCCGGTCAGGATGCCGTCGCCGGTGGTGGCGCGGTCGAGGAAGATGATGTGCCCCGACTGCTCCCCGCCGAGCGTGTGCCCGCCGGCGCGCATGGTCTCGAGCACGTAGCGGTCGCCGACCGCGGTCTGCACCACCTCGATGCCCCGCTCGGCCATGGCCCGGCGGAAGCCGAGGTTGGTCATGACCGTGGTCACCACCGTCGCGGTCGGCAGCCCGCCCTGGTCCCGCTCGTCGAGCGCGGCGATCGCCAGGATCACGTCCCCGTCGATCAGCTCGCCGTGCTCGTCCACGGCGATCAGCCGGTCGGCGTCACCGTCGTGCGCCAGGCCGACCGCGGCGCCGGCGCGCACCACCGCCTCCCGCACGTGCTCGGGATGGGTGGAGCCGCAGCCGTGGTTGATGTTGTGCCCGTCCGGCGCGGCGCCGATGGTGGTGACCCACGCGCCGGCGCGCCGGTACGCCTCGGGGGCCACCGTGGCGGCGGCGCCGTTGGCGCAGTCCACCACCACCTCGAGGCCGCCGAGGTCGTAGCGGGCTCCGTCGAGGAGGTGGGCGAGGTAGGCCTCGCCGGCCTCGCCGGCCTGGCGGATCCCGCCGACCTCGGCGCCGACCGGCCGCGGGGCGCCCTGGTCTGGCAGGGGCAGCACCGCCTCGATGCGCTCCTCCAGGACATCGGGCAGCTTGAACCCCTCGGAGCCGAAGAACTTGATGCCGTTGTCCGGCATGGGGTTGTGGGAGGCGGAGATCATGGCGCCGGCCGCGGCCCCGTAGTGCCTGGTGAGAAAGGCGATCGCCGGGGTCGGCAGGACGCCCGCGAGGAGCGCCTGGCCGCCGGCGCTCATGATCCCGGCGACCAGCGCGCTCTCGAGCAGCACCCCGGACGCCCGCGGGTCGCGGCCGACCACCACCAGGGGCGGTCCCGGCTGCTCGCGCTCGAGCACCCCGACCGCCGCCCTGCCGAGCGCCAGCGCCAGCTCCGGCGTCAGCTCGGCATTGGCCAGTCCCCGAACCCCGTCGGTACCGAACAGCTTCACCCGGCCCCCGTGGGTCAGCGCTTGGAGTACTGCGGCGCCTTGCGGGCCTTCTTCAGACCGTACTTCTTGCGCTCGACCACGCGGGAGTCGCGGGTGAGGAAGCCGCGCTTCTTGAGCTCGGGGCGCAGCTCGACGTCCAGCTCCACGAGGGCGCGGGCGATGCCGTGGCGGAGCGCGCCGGCCTGCCCGGACACACCGCCGCCGTCGAGGCTGGCGACGATGTCGTAGCGCTCGAGCGTGCTGGTGACCCGCAGCGGCTCGGTGATGACCCTGCGGTGGGTCGGGTTGGGGAAGTAATCCTCGAGCGGCCGGCCGTTCAGCTTGAACGTGCCGGTCCCCTCGATGAGACGAACCCGGGCCACCGCCTCCTTGCGTCGGCCGGTGCCACGGGCGAGCTCCGCGGGAGCCGTCACTCGCGTCCTCCTATTCCTGCTTGGCGCCCGAGTCCGGGCCGAGGTCCAGAGACCTGGGCCTCTGGGCGGCGTGCGGGTGGGTCGGGCCGTCGTACACCTTCAGCTTCCTGATCATCTGCCGGCCGATGCGGTTGTGGGGCAGCATCCCCTTGACCGCCTTCTCGACCGCCTTCGAGGGGCGCTCGGACAGCAGCCTGGTGTAGGGGATCGTCTTCAGACCCCCCGGGTACCCGGAGTGGCGGTAGTACCGCTTCTGCTCCCGCTTCCTGCCGGTGAGCCGCACTCTGGAAGCGTTCACGATGATGACGTGGTCGCCTGTGTCCATGTGCGGGGCGAAGATGGGCTTGTGCTTGCCGCGCAGGACCGCCGCGACCCGCGCGGCGAGACGCCCGAGGGTCTGCCCGTCGGCGTCGACGAGGTACCACTCGCGGCTGATGTCCTGTGGGCGGGGCGAGAACGTGCGCTGGCTGGCAAGGGGCATGCGAGCAACTCCGTGGGCGGTTCAATTGGGATCGTGGGGGCTGACAGGTCCTGAGACGGCGGTTGCAGCGGTCCCAGTCCCTGGCATTACCTGCCACGCCGAACGTCAAGGCTAGCGGGCACCTGCGCTTCCGGTCAACTTCGTGGCTGCTTCGGGTAGGTCACGGACTCGAGCACGAGCCCGTGGGGAGGGGCCACGTCGCCCACGGCGGCGCGGTCGCCGCTGGAGAGCACGTCCACCGTGCCCGCCGGGTCGCGGCGGCCGTCGCCGACGGCCAGCAGGTGGCCGACGATGCTGCGCACCATCTGCCAGCAGAAGGCGTCCGCCACCAGGCGCACCTCGACCAGCCCCCGGACCCGGCGGATGCCGGCCGAGCGGAGCCTGCGGCGGGTCGAGGCGCCCGACCGACTGCGGCAGAACGCGGCGAAGTCGTGCTCGCCGATGAGCGGCGCGGCCGCCGCCCGCATCCGGTCCAGGTCGAGCGGCCGCGGCCAGGCGAGCACGAAGCCGCGGGTGAGCGGGTCGGGACTCCCGGAGTCGTCGATGCGGTAGACGTAGGTGCGCCGGCGGGCCGAGAAGCGGGCGTCGAAGCCGCCGGGGGCCCAGGCCGCCTCGCGCACCACGATGGCCGGGCCCGCGACCGCGTTCAGCACGCGCCGGACCCGCTCGGGGTCGAGCCGCTCGGGGAGGTCGGCGTGGACGACCTGGCCGCGGGCGTGCACGCCGGCATCGGTGCGGCCGGCGCAGACGACCGCGACGGGCGCGCCGGCGAGCTCGGCGAGAGTCGCCTCCAGCTCTCCCTGCACGGTCCGGCGGCCGGGCTGGCGGGCGAACCCCGAGAAGGGGGCGCCGTCATAGGCGACGACCATGCGCAGCCGCCGCGTGGCGGGGCCGGCCATCTCCGGAGTCCGGTGCTACCTACTTCCTGCCCTCGGCGTCGGCGTCGGCGTCCCCCTCGGGCCCGGCGCCGGCGCCCGCCTCGGCCTCTTCCTCTTCCTCGGCGGCCTCCTCCTCAGCCTCGACGGGAGCGGCACCCGCCTCGATCTCGGCGTCGGTGGGCACGTTCGGCCGCGGCTCCTCGCCCTCGAGCTCCTCGCCCCCGCCCGCCTCGGCCTCGGCCGCCTCGGCCGCGCCCTCGGCCTCGGCGGCTGCCGGACCGCCACGACGGCGGGCGGCGGCACGCCGGGCGGCGCGGTTGGCACCCTCCGGTGCGGCCTCGCCGGCGGCGGCGCCGCGGCCCCGGCCGAAGCGGCGGCGGCGCTGGACGCCGTCGCCCCTCTCCTCCGGCCGCTCGACGACCTCGGCCTGCTCCACCAGCTCGATCATGACCATCGGGGCGGCGTCGCCGGGGCGCGGGCCGAGCTTGAGGATGCGGGTGTAGCCGCCGGGCCGGTCGAGGAAGCGCGGCGCGATCTCGGCGAACAGCTTGTGGACGATCTCCTTGTCGCGCACCACGGTCAGGACGTGGCGGCGGCTGGCGAGGTCGCCCCGCTTGGCAAAGGTGATCAGTCGCTCGGCCTGCGGGCGCAGGCGCTTGGCCCTGGCCTCGGTCGTGCGGATGCGTCCCTCGGCAAACAGCGACCGGGCCAGGTTGGCGATGATCATCCGCTCGTGGCTCGGCGACCCGCCCAGGCGAGGCCCCTTGGTCGGGGTCGGCATGCTGTTGTCTCCTTTACTCCTCGCGAAGCGAGAGGCCCAGCTCGTGCAGCTTCTCGCGCACCTCGTCGATGGACTTGGCACCGAAGTTGCGGATGTCGAGCAGGTCGGCCTCGGATTTGGTCACCAGCTCCCCCACGGTGGTGATGCCCTCGCGCTTCAGGCAGTTGTAGGACCGCACCGAGAGGTCGAGCTCCTCGATCGGGGTGTCGAGGTTGGCGCCGAGCGGGCCCTGCTGCTCCGCGGGGCCGAGCTGCAGGCCCTCGCCGCCGCCGGTGAGGTCGGCGAACAGGCTCACCAGCTCGCGGAGCGTGCCGCCGGCGGACGCCAGCGCGTCCTCGGGGCTGAGCGACCCGTCGGTCTCCACGTCGAGGATCAGCCGGTCATAGTTGGTCATCTCGCCCGAGCGGGTCGCCTCGACCGAGTAGCTCACCCGGCGCACCGGCGAGAAGATCGAGTCGATCGGGACGCGCCCGATCTCGTCGGAGGCCGACTTGTTGCGCTCGGCCGGCCGGTAGCCGCGGCCCTTCTCGACCCGCAGCTCCATCTCCAGCTTCGCCTTGGCGTTGAGCGTGGCGACGTGCAGCTCCGGGTTGATGACGTCGATGTCGGCCGGCGGCACGATGTCGGCCGCGGTGACCTCCCCCGGGCCGGTGGCCCGCAGGAACATCGTGGCCGGCTCGGTGGTCTCCGACCGGAGCCGCAGCTCCTTCACGTTGAGGATGACGTCGGTGACGTCCTCTTTCACACCCGGGATGCTCGAGAACTCGTGCAGGACGCCGTCGATCTTGATCGACGTGACCGCCGCGCCCGGGATGGACGACAGCAGCGTGCGCCGCAGCGAGTTCCCCAGCGTGTAGCCGAAGCCCGGCTCGAGCGGCTCGATCACGAACCGCGAGCGGTCGTCGGCGAGGGGCTGCGTCTCGATGCGTGGACGCGAGATCTCCATAGTGCTCACCTCCGGCTCCCCGGCCCGCTATTTGACCGGGGTTCGCCTCGTCTCCCTGCTGATCTACCTAGAGTACAGCTCCACGATGAGCTGCTCCTGGACCCCGACCTCGATCTGCTCGCGGGTGGGGAGGTTCAGGACCGTGGCCTTGGCCTCGCCGGCGCTCCAGTCGAGCCACTGGGGCATCGGCCGGCCGGTCTGGAGCTGGATCGACTCGTGGACGTGCAGGTTGCCTCGCATGTCCTCTTTCACCTGGACGACGTCCCCGGGCTTGACGGTGTAGGACGGGATGTCCACGGTCCTGCCGTTCACCGTCACGTGGCGGTGGCGCACGAGCTGACGCGCCTGGTCACGCGACCGGCCGAAGCCGGCGCGGTACACCACGTTGTCCAGGCGCGTCTCCAGGAGCTGGAGGAGGACCTCGCCGGTGACGCCCTTGCGCCGCGCGGCCTCCTGGTAGTAGCCGTGGAACTGCCGCTCGAGCACCCCGTAGATGCGCCGCGCCTTCTGCTTCTCGCGGAGCTGCAGGAGGTACTCGGACTCCTTGGGACGACCGCGCCCGTGCTCACCGGGCGGGTAGGGGCGGCGCTCCACCGGGCACTTGGGGCTCTCGCACTTGGAGCCCTTGAGGAAGAGCTTGGTCTTCTCCCTCCGGCAGAGCTTGCAGTCAGGACCTGTGTAGCGTGCCAATTTGGATTCTTCTCTCTCCTCTCGAGGCCCCGTGCGTCACACCCGACGGCGCTTGGGGGGACGGCAGCCGTTGTGGGGCACCGGGGTGACGTCCTGGATGCCCTGGATCTCGAGCCCGGTGGCCTGGAGCGACCGGATCGCGGTCTCGCGGCCCGACCCCGGCCCCTTGACGAAGACGTCGACCTTGCGCACGCCGTGCTCCTGGGCCCGGCGCGCCGCCTGCTCGGCCGCGAGCTGGGCCGCGAACGGGGTCGACTTGCGCGAGCCCTTGAAGCCGACGTTGCCGGACGACGCCCACGCGATCGTGTTGCCCTGCGGGTCGCTGATGGTCACGATCGTGTTGTTGAAGCTCGACTTGATGTGGGCGTGGGCGTGCGCGATGTTCTTCTTCTCGCGCCGCCGCGGCTTCTTGGTCCCAGTCTTGGTCTTCGCCACCTACCGCCTCCTGCGGGTCACTTCTTGGTCGCCTTCTTCTTGCCGGCCACGGTCTTCTTCGGGCCCTTGCGGGTGCGCGCGTTGGTGTGGGTGCGCTGCCCGCGGACGGGAAGCCCGCGACGGTGACGGATGCCCTGGTAGCAGCCGATCTCGATCTTGCGCTTGATGTCCTGCGCGACCTCGCGGCGCAGATCGCCCTCGACCCGCAGGTGCGAGTCGATCCACTCGCGCAGCCGTGCGACCTCGTCCTCGGACAGGTCGCGCACGCGGGTGTCCGGATTGATCCGGGTCCCCTTCAGCGTCTCGAGGGCGCGGGAGTGGCCGACGCCGAAGATGTAGGTGAGCGCGATCTCCACCCGCTTGTCACGGGGGAGGTCGACGCCGGCGATACGTGCCATACCTTGCTTACCTCCGGGGTGGGGCCGGTCAGCCCTGCCGCTGCTTGTGACGGGGGTTGGAGCAGATCACCATGACGACGCCATGACGCCGGATGGTCTTGCACTTCTCGCAGATCTTCTTGACGGAGGGCTTGACTTTCATCTCGTCTTCCTACTTGTAGCGGTAGGTGATGCGGCCTCGGTTGAGGTCATAGGGAGAGAGCTCGACGACCACGCGGTCGCCCGGAAGGATGCGGATGTAGTGCATGCGCATCTTCCCCGAGATGTGCGCGAGGACTTTGTGCCCGTTGGCGAGCTCCACCCGGAACATCGCGTTCGGGAGGGGCTCGACCACGGTCCCCTCGACCTCGATGGCGCCATCCTTCTTCGGCAAGCTCTTCCCTTCAGTTCGTCACGGCGAGCACGGCGACGCGTGAGCGTACGCGGGTTGCTCGTTGGAACGAAATCGCGTCGCGACGACTCCACAACGCAAGGACTCCACAACGCAGAGCCCCAGGCAGAAGCCGGGGCTGCCGCACAAGATACCAAGGCCACGAGCCAGCTAGCAAGGTGACCCGCAGCGGAGCTCCTGGCCGCCGCACCGGCTCAGACGGCCCGGGCACCGAGCCAGTCCTCCTGTCGGGCGCCGTCGAGGAGGGTGAGGACCTCGGGCCCGGCCGGGGTGACGGCCACGGTGTGCTCGAAGTGGGCGGACCGGGAGCCGTCCCTGGTCACGACCGTCCAGCCGTCGTCGAGGACCTCGGTGTCCGCCCCGCCTTCGTTCAGCATCGGCTCGATCGCGAGCACCAGGCCGACGTCCAGCCGGATGCCGCGGCCCGGCCGCCCGTAGTTGGGCACCTGCGGCTCCTCGTGCATGGCCGTGCCGATGCCGTGGCCGACGTACTCGCGGACGACCCCGTAGCCGGGGCCGCGGGCCACCTGCTCCACCGCGTGGCCGATGTCGGAGAGCCGGTTGCCGGCCCGCACCTGGGCGATCCCCGCCCACATCGACCGCTCGGTCGTCGCGACCAGCCGCGCCGCGGCCTCGTCCACCTCGCCGACGGGGACGGTCACGGCCGCGTCGCCGTGGTAGCCCTCGACGACCGCGCCGCAGTCGATGGACAGGATGTCGCCGTCCCGCAGCACATAGCCGCTGGGGATGCCGTGCACCACCACGTCGTTGGGCGACAGGCAGAGCGTGGCCGGGAAGCCGTGGTAGCCGAGAAAGGACGGGACCGCCCCGACCCCCCGGATGGTCTGCTCGGCGAGCACGTCGAGCTCGAGCAGGGCCACGCCCGGCTCGGCGGCGGCGGCCACGACCGACAGCGTGTGACCGACCAGCCGCCCGGCGCTGCGCATCCGGTCGATCTCCTGCGGCGACTTGCGGATGATCATGTCGATCCCTCGGGGTCCACCGCGGCGCGCCTGAGCTCCAGCCCTTCCAGTATCCGCTTGGTGACCTCGTCGACGCCGCCGATGGCGTCGACCGGCAGCAGCAGGTCACGACGCGTGTAGTGGTCGACGAGCGGTCTGGTCTTGATGGCGAAGACCTCGAGGCGGTGGCGGATGGTCTGCTCGGTGTCGTCGGAGCGGTGCAGCTCGGCGGAGCGGCCGGCGAGGCGGCGGAACAGCTCGTCCTCGTCGATCTCGAAGAACAGCGCGGCGTCCAGCGGCGTGCCGGCCCTGGCCAGCCGCTCGTCGAGCGCCCGCGCCTGGGCGACGGTGCGAGGGAAGCCGTCGAGCACGAAGCCGTTGTCACAGTCGGGCTCGGCGATCCGCTCCATGACCATGGCGATCACCACCTCGTCGGGGACGAGGTCACCGCGGTCCATGTACTCCTGGGCGGCGCGGCCGAGCGGTGTCCCCGTGGCCACGTGCGACCTGAAGATGTCGCCGGTGGCTACCACCGCACACTGGAAATGCTCGGCGAGCCGGACCGCCTGGGTGCCTTTTCCGGCGCCGGGCGGCCCGAGCAGGACGAGTCGCATGGGCGGCGCCTACCGAGCCGGCTCACGCCACGTGGGCCGGTGAGCCAGGGGACGGACCGCTCGGCGGCTTCTCACCGCAGGAACCCCTCGTAGTTGCGCATCAGGAGCTGGGACTCGATCTGCTTCATCGTCTCGAGGCCGACGCCGACCGTGATCAGGATGGCCGTGCCGCCGAAGGGGAACTGCTGGATGTTGCCGGCTGACAGCGCGATGAACGGCAGGATCGCGACCGCGGCCAGGAACAGCGCCCCGGGCAGGGTGATCCTGGTCAGGATGTGGTCGAGGTACTCGGCGGTCGGTCGCCCCGGGCGGATCCCCGGGATGAAGCCGCCGTACTTCTTCATGTTGTCCGCGGTGTCGACCGGGTTGAAGGCGATCGAGTTGTAGAAGTACGCGAACAGAATGATCAGGACGAAGTAGGCCATGATGTAGGCCGGGTGGTTTCCGGTCCTGGTGAAGCGGTCGGTGAGGTCGGTCAGCCAGGACCTGTGGATGATCGACGCCAGGAGCTGCGGCAGGTACAGCAGGCTCGAGGCGAAGATGATCGGGATCACGCCTGCCTGGTTGACCTTGAGCGGGATGTAGGTCGACTGGCCGCCGTACATCCGCCGCCCCACCATCCGCTTGGCGTACTGCACCGGGATGCGGCGCTGGGCCTGCTCGACGAAGATCACCGCCACGATGATCAGCAGGCCGAGCAGCATCACCAGCGCGAACACGAACGTCTTGTTCACCCGCAGGATGCTGGCGCCCTCGCTGGGCAGCCGGGCCACGATCGCCGAGAAGATCATGATCGACATGCCGTTGCCGACGCCGCGCTGGGTGATCAGCTCGCCGAGCCACATGATCAGCGCGGTCCCCGCCGACAGCGTGAGCACCGCCAGCGCGAAGCGCTGGTAGTTCAGGCCCGGGAAGATGTCGACGCCGGGCAGGAGCTGCTGGTTGTGGGCCAGCGTCACGATGCCGGCCGACTGCAGGATAGCCAGTCCGACGGTGACGTAGCGGGTGATCTGCTGGATCCGCTTGCGGCCGCTCTCGCCCTCCTTCTGGAGCTGCTCGAGCCGGGGGATCACCACGCCGAGAAGCTGCATGATGATCGACGAGGTGATGTAGGGCATGATGCCCAGCGCGAACACCGCGAACTGCGTGAGCGCTCCGCCCGAGAACAGGTTGATCAGCGTGAAGGCGCCGTTGTTCTGGGCGCCTGCGCTGTTCAGGAAGGCGTGGACGGCCTTGAAGTCGACGCCGGGCACGGGGAGGTGGGAGCCCAGGCGGTAGACGGCGATGATCGCCAGCGTGAATACGATCTTGCCCCGCAGGTCGGGGATCTTGAACGCGTTGCGAAAGGCCGAGAGCATCTTCTCACGACTCCATCTTCTACACGACCTCGACGGTGCCGCCGGCGGCGGTGATCTTCTCGGCCGCCGTGGAGGAGAAGGCGTGGGCCCGGACCTGCAGGGCGACCGACAGCTCCCCGTCCCCGAGGATCTTGACCGGCGTGCTCTTGCGGGCCAGGCCAGCCTCGACGAGCGCGTCGGGGTCGACGCCACCTCCCTTGGGGAACGCCGCCCCCAGCCGGTCGAGGTTCACCACCGACCAGTGGACCTTGCTCGGGCGGTTGAACCCGCGCAGCTTGGGCACCCGGCGCTGGAGCGGCATCTGGCCGCCCTCGAAGCCGATGCGCATGTTCGCCCTGGCCTTGGAGCCCTTGGTGCCCCGGCCGGCGGTCTTGCCCTTGCCCGAGGCGCCGCCGCGGCCCTTGCGGACGCGATCGGTGGTCGCGCCGGGGGCAGGACGTAGGTGATGCAGCTTCACTCGGGAACCTCCTCCACCTTCACCAGGTGGGAGACCTTGAACAGCATGCCGCGGATCTCGGGGCGGTCCTCCTGGACGACCACGTCGTGCATCCGCTTCAGACCCAACGACCTGATGGTGTCACGCTGCGGCTGCGGGCGCCCGATCACCGAGCGGACCTGGGTGATGCGGAGCCGCGTCATGCCGGCTCCTCCTTCACACCACGGGCGCCGCGGGCCGCGGCGGCGGCCCTGATCCGCGCGACCGTGGTCGGCGACATCTCGGCCAGCTCCAGCCCGCGCCGGTCGGCCAGCTCCTGCGGCCGCTTGAGCTGCTTCAGCCCGGCGACGGTGGCGTGCACGATGTTGATCGGGTTGGAGGAGCCGAGCGACTTGGAGAGCACGTCGGACACGCCGGCCGCCTCCAGCACCGCGCGCACCGGCCCGCCGGCGATCACGCCGGTGCCGGGCGAGGCGGGCTTGAGCAGGACCCGGGCGGCCGCGTCCTGGCCGAACACCTCGTGCGGGATGGTGCTGCCGATCATAGGCACCGGGAAGAAGCTCTTCTTGGCGACCTCGACGCCCTTCTGGATCGCCGCCGGCACCTCGCGGGCCTTGCCGTAGCCGACGCCCACCCTGCCGTTGCCGTCTCCCACCACGACCAGGGCGGTGAAGGAGAACCGCCGGCCTCCCTTGACCACCTTGGCGACGCGGTTGATCGCGACGACCCGCTCCTCGAACTGCGACTTCGGGGCATCGTCCCGGCCCGGACCACCGCGGTCGTCACGGGGCGGCCGGTTGCCCTGTCCACCGGGACCCCGGCGAGCGGGGGCTGCTGCCATTGAGTTGCCTCCTCGTCTCCTGCTCAAAACTCCAGCCCGCCTTCGCGGGCGGCCTCGGCCAGCGCCTTCACCCGGCCGTGGTACTGGTAGCCGCCACGGTCGAACACCACCGCGGAGACCCCCGCCGCCTTGGCCCGGCGGGCGAGCTCGGCGCCGACGCGCCTGGCGTCCTGCGTCTTGTCGCCCTCGCCGGGCACGGCCAGCGAGCCGGCCGAGGCCACGGTGCGGCCGGTCACGTCGTCGATGATCTGCGCGTAGATGTGCCGGTTGGACCGGAACACGGCCAGCCGCGGCCGCTCCGAGACCCCCGCCACCCGGCGCCGCACGCGGTGGTGACGGCGCAGGCGCGCCTGGCGCTTCGCGCGTGCGGTATCCATCTATCGGTCCTTTCGCATCTCGGTCACGTTGATCACTTCGCGGTCTTCCCGGCCTTGCGCCGCAGCACCTCACCGGCGTAGCGGATGCCCTTGTTCTTGTAGGGGTCGGGCCGTCGCAGCCGGCGGATCTCGGCCGCCACCTGGCCGACCTTCTGCTTGTCAATGCCCTTCACCGAGAAGCGGGTCGGCGTGGCGACCTCGAAGGTGATCCCCTCGGGGGCTTTGACCGGGACCGGGTGCGAGTAGCCGAGGCTGAACACCAGGTCGCCGCCCTGAGCCTGGACGCGGTAGCCCACGCCCTGGATCTCCAGGCGCTTCTCGAAGCCCTTGGTGACTCCCTCCACCATGTTAGCCAGCAGCGAGCGGGCGAGCCCGTGCAGGGCGCGGTGCTGGCGCTCGTCGTCGGGTCGGCGGACGTGCACCACGTCGCCGTCGCGCTCCACCGTGATGGGGCGGGGCACGTCCTGGCTCAGGGTGCCCATCGGCCCGGTCACGGTGACGGTGGCGTCCTCGAGCTCGAGCTCGACGCCCGCCGGGAGCTGGATGGGGAGGCTGCCGATGCGTGACACGTGAGCGCTCCTCCCTTACCAGACGTAGGCCAGGACCTCGCCGCCGATGCCTGCCTTGTGGGCGGCACGGTCGGTCAGCAGGCCAGTGGAGGTCGAGATGATCGCGATGCCGAGACCGCCGAGGACGCGCGGCAGCTCCTCTTTCTTGACGTAGTGCCGCAGGCCGGGCCTGGAGATGCGACGCACCCCGCTGATGGTCCGCTCGCGGTTGGGCCCGTACTTCAGGTGGATCCGCAGGGCCCTGCCCACCTGGGCGTCCTCCACCTCGTAGTCCTTGACGTAGCCCTCCTGCTTGAGGACCTTGGCGATCTCGATCTTGATCTTCGAGCTGGGCATGACGACGTCATCGTGGTAGCCAACGTTGGCGTTGCGCAGCCGGGTGAGCATGTCGGCGATCGGGTCGGTCATCGTCATGTCGACACCCCCTACCAGCTCGACTTGGTCACGCCCGGCAGCTCGCCCGCGTGGGCGAGCTGGCGCACGCAGATGCGGCACAGGCCGAACTTGCGCAGCACGGCCCGCGGCCTCCCGCAGCGCTGGCAGCGCGTGTACGCCCGCACCTTGAACTTCGGCGCGCGCTTGGCCTTGGCGATCAGCGACTTCTTGGCCACGTGGTCCTCTACCTCCTCGGTCCCGCCGGTTCGCGGCCCGTGCCGCGCCTTTCGGGAACCGTCAGTTTCTCCTGAAGGGAAAGCCGAGCGCCGCCAGGAGCGCGCGGCCGTGCTCGTCGGAGTCGGCGGTGGTCACGACGGTGATGTCCATGCCGCGCACCTTGACGATGCTGTCGTAGTCGACCTCGGGGAAGACGAGCTGCTCGGTCAACCCGAGGGTGTAGTTGCCGTGCCCGTCGAAGCCCTTGGGCGCGAGCCCGCGGAAGTCGCGGATGCGCGGCAGCGCGATCGACACCAGCCGGTCGAGGAGCTCCCACATGCGGTCGCCCCGCAAGGTGACCTTGGCCCCGATCGACTGGCCCTCACGGATCTTGAAGCCGGCGATCGACTGCTTCGCCTTGGTCACGAGCGGCTTCTGCCCGGTGATGGCGGTCAGGTCGCGTACGGCGCCCTCGAGCTGGCGAGGCTCCTTGACGGCGTCCCCCACGCCCATGTTGATCACGACCTTGACCGGCCGAGGCACCTGCATGACGTTCTGGAGCCCCAGCTCCTGCTGCAGCCGGTCCCGCAGCTCGGTCGAGTAGCGCACCTTGAGCCGCGGGGACGGGGTCTCGGTCTCGGTCGCGGTTGCCGTCTTTGCCATGTCGGTCCCAGTCCTCGGTCTCCGCTCAGTCTCTCTTCGTCGTCCCACTGCTCGTCCCCACTACAGCTTGGCGCCGCACTTGGCGCACACCCGCAGCTTGTTGCCCTCCTCGACGCGGTGGGCGACGCGCGTCGGCTTGCCGCAGGCGGAGCACACGATCTGGACGTTGGAGGCGTCCAGCCAGGCCTCCTTCTCGGTGATGCCGCCCGTCTGCCCGCCCCGCTGGGTGGGCCGGATCTTCTCGTGCCGCTTCACGCGGTTGACGCCCTCGACCAGCACGCGGTTCTTCTCCGGGTCGACCCGGAGCACGCGGCCGGTGGCGGTGACGTCCTTGCCGGCCATCACCATCACGCGGTCGTCCTTGCGGATCTTCATGGCTCACAGCACCTCCGGGGCAAGGCTGATGATCTTCATGAAGCGCTTGTCCCGCAGCTCGCGGCCGACCGGGCCGAAGATGCGCGTGCCGCGCGGGTTCTGCTGCTCGTTGATGATGACGGCCGCGTTCTCGTCGAACCGGATGTAGGAGCCGTCGGGGCGGCGCTTCTGCTTCTTGGTGCGCACGACGACCGCCTTGACCACATCGCCTTCCTTGACCGCGCCGCCCGGGATGGCGTCCTTCACCGTCGCGACGATGATGTCGCCGATGGAGGCGTAGCGCCGCCCGGAGCCGCCGAGCACGCGAATGCACAGGATCTCCTTGGCACCCGTGTTGTCCGCGACCCTGAGTCGCGACTCCTGCTGGATCATCTACTCGGCCCTCTGCACGATCTCGGCCACCCGCCAGCGCTTGCTCGCCGACAGGGGACGGGTCTCGGTAACGCGGACGAAGTCGCCGACCCTGCACTCGCTCTGCTCGTCATGGGCCTTGAGCCTGGTCGTCCGCCGGATCGTCTTGCCGTACAGCCGGTGCTGGCGAAGGTCCTCGACCTCCACCACCACGGTCTTGTCCATCTTGTCCGAGACGACCACGCCGACCCGCGTCTTGCGCTTGCCACGGGCGCTGGTGGGCGCTGCCGCCGTCGCCGCTTCCTGCTCCGCCATTCGCTGTCACCTCATGTCACTAGGTAGCCATGGCCACTGGGGCTACCGCTCCTCGGCCGCCACCGCCTCGCCGGCCAGCTCGCGCTGGCGGATGGCCGTGAGGATGCGGGCGATGTCCCTGCGCACCTCGCGCAGCCGGTGCGGGTTGTCGAGCTGACCGGTGACGTTCTGGAAGCGCAGGTTGAACAGCTCCTCCTTGGCCTCCGCCAGCTTCGCCTCCAGCTCCTCGGCGTCCATGTCGACCAGTTCCTTTGCCTTCATGGCATCACGTCTCCGCGTCCGCGCGCTTCACGAACTTGCACTTCACCGGCAGCTTGTTGGCCGCCAGCCGCATGGCCTCCTGCGCGGTCGCCTCGGGGACGCCGGAGAGCTCGAACATCACCCGGCCGGGCTTGACCACCGCCACCCACCACTCGGGCGAGCCCTTGCCCGAGCCCATGCGGGTCTCGGCGGGCTTCTTGGTGACGGGCCTGTCGGGGTAGAGGTTGATCCACACCTTGCCCCCACGGCGAATATGGCGGGTCATGGCGATACGGGCCGCCTCGATCTGCCGGTTGCTGATCCAGGCCGGCTCCAGCGACTGCAGGCCGTACTCGCCGAAGGACACCGCGGTCCCGCCCTTGGCGACCCCGCGGCGGGGCGGGCGGTGCTGCTTGCGGTGCTTCACGCGCTTTGGGGTGAGCATCTGTCCCTAACTCTCCTCGGTGCCCGAGGGCTTGGCCTCGGGCTTCTCCCGGGCCTCGCCGCCGGCGCGTCCCTGCCTGCCGCCGGCCTGGCCGCCACGGTCGCCACGGCCACGGCTGTTGCCGCCGGAGCCGCCACGGCCACGGCCGCCACGGTCGCCACGGTCGCCACGGCCACCGCCCGCGGCGGCGCGCGCCCGGGCACGCGCCCGGTCGGCCTCCTCCTCGCGGGAGGGCAGCACGTCGCCGCGGTAGATCCACACTTTGACGCCGATCTGGCCGAAGGTGGTGCGCGCCTCGGCCAGGCCGTAGTCGATGTCGGCCCGCAGCGTGTGCAGGGGCACACGGCCCTCGCGGTAGCCCTCGGACCGGGCCATCTCCGCGCCGCCCAGGCGGCCGGCGCACTGCACGCGGATGCCCTTGGCCCCCGCCTTCATGGCCGAGTTGACGGCGCGGCGCATGGCCCGCCGGAACGAGACCCGGCTGGCGAGCTGCTCGGCCACGCCCTGGGCCACGAGCTGCGCGTCCTGCTCCGCGCCCTTGACCTCGAGGATGTTCAGGGTGACCTGCTTGCCGGTGATCTTGTCGAGGTCGGCGCGGATGCGGTCGGCCTCGGCGCCCCGGCGGCCGATCACCACGCCCGGCCGTGCCGTGTGGATGTCGACCCGCACACGGTCACGGGTGCGCTCGATCTCCACCCGGGAGATGCCGGCGTGGGTCAGGTTGCGCTTGAGATACCTGCGGATCTCGATGTCCTCGTGCAGGTAGCGCCGGTAGTCCTTCTCGCTGAACCAGCGCGACTTCCAGTCCGTCGTGATCCCGAGCCGGAAGCCGTACGGGTTGACCTTCTGTCCCACTACGCCTCCCTGCTCTCGACCACGACGGTGATGTGACTGGTTCGCTTGCGGATGCGGTACGCGCGGCCGAGGGCGCGCGGGCGGAACCGGTTCAGGGTCGGGCCCTCGTCCACGTACGCCTCGGCGACGAAGAGGGTGTCGGCCGGGAGCTGCTGGTTGTGCTCGGCGTTGGCGATCGCCGAGTCGAGCACCTTCTTGACCGGCACGGCGGCTGCCCGAGGGGTGAACTGGAGCACCCGCCGGGCCTCGTCCACGTGGAGACCGCGGATGAGGTCGATGACCCGGCGCGCCTTGAACGGCGAGACCCGGACGAAGCGGGCCTGGGCCCTGACCCCCCGGTCCCGGGTCCGGGGATCGTCCGCCATCATCGCACCCCCGTGCTGCGCTCCTGGGAGCGGTGGACGCGGAAGGTCCGGGTCGGCGCGAACTCGCCGAGCTTGTGGCCGACCATCGACTCGCTGACGTAGACGGGCACGTGCTTGCGCCCGTCGTGCACCGCGATGGTGTGACCGACCATGTCGGGAATGATCGTCGAGCGCCGCGACCAGGTCTTGATGACCCGCTTGTCGCGCTTGCGGTTCAGGTCGTCGATCTTCTTCAGCAGGTGGTCATCCACGAACGGACCCTTTTTCAGTGATCGCCCCATCGACTACCTTCCCCTCCCCTTGCCGCGGCGGCGCAGGATCAGCTTGTCGGAGGGCTTGCCGCGGCGGCGGGTGCGGCCCTCCGGCTTGCCCCACGGGCTCACCGGGTGGCGGCCACCCGAGCTCTTGCCCTCGCCGCCGCCGAGCGGGTGGTCGACCGGGTTCATGGCCACGCCGCGCGTGTGCGGACGCTTGCCGCGGTAGCGGTTGCGCCCCGCCTTGCCCCAGTCGATCAGGTCGTGCCCGGAGTTGCCGACCTCGCCGACGGTGGCCCGGCAGGTCACCTCGACCTGGCGGATCTCACCCGAGGGCATCCGCAGCGTGGCGCGACCGCCTTCCTTGGCGAGCAACTGGATCGCGACCCCGGCGGAGCGCCCCAGCTTGGCACCGCCGCCCGGGCGCAGCTCCACGGCGTGCACCGTGGTGCCGACCGGGATGCTGCGCAGCGGCAGGGCGTTGCCGGGCTTGATGTCCGCGCCCTCGCCGGACTCCACCAGGTCCCCGACGTTCAGGCGGTTCGGTGCCAGGATGTAGCGCTTCTCGCCGTCGAGGTAGTGGAGCAGGGCGATGCGGGCGGTCCGGTTCGGGTCGTACTCGATCGCCGCGACCTTGGCGGGCACCCTGTCCTTGTTGCGGCGGAAGTCGATTATGCGGTAGCGCTGCTTGGCGCCACCGCCACGGTGCCGCGAGGTGGTGCGGCCGTGCACGTTCCGCCCGCCGGTCTTCGGGGTCGGCGCCAGCAGCGACTTCTCGGGAGTCGACTTCGTCACCTCGGCGAAGTCGTGCCCCGAGGCGCCGCGGCGCCCGGGCGACGTTGGCTTGTAATTGCGGATACCCATTTACTTGGCCTCGAACAGCTCGATCTTGTCGTCCGGGTGCAGGGTGACCAGCGCCCGCTTGGTCGACTTGCGCACACCCATGACCTGCCGGGTGCGCTTGCGCTTGCCCTTGCGGTGCAAGGTGTTCACGTTGGTGACGCGGACCGAGAAGATGGTCTGCACGGCCTCCTTGATCTCGGTCTTGTTCGCGCTCGGGTGGACGATGAACGTGTAGGTGTTGCCGTCGAGCAGCGCGTAGGACTTCTCGCTGACGACCGGCTTCAGGATCACGTCGCGCGGGTTCTTCACGCCGGTCCCTCCCCCTGCCCGTCAGGGCCGTCCTCGAGGACCAGCTCGTCGTCGGCGCCGGGGATGGTGGCCCGGCCGAGGAACGCGTCCAGCGAGTCGCGCGTGAAGACGACCGTGTCGCTGGCGAGCACGTCGTAGGTGTTGAGCTGGTCGAAGGTGATGACCTGCACGGTCTGGAGGTTGCGCAGGCTCCTGATCGCCGCGTCCTCGAGCCCGTCGACCACGAACAGGAGCCTGCGGCCGGCGAGGTCCAGCGCCTCGATCAGCTCCACGGCGCGGCGCGTCCTGGGCTCGGCGAAGTCCAGCCCGTCGAGCACCACGACGTTGCCGCCGGCGAGCCGGTCGGTGAGCGCGGACCGCAGCGCCAGGACCTTCTCCTTCTTGTTGACGCGCAGCGAGTGGTCGCGCGGGTGCGGCCCGAAGACCACGCCGCCGCCGGTCCACTGCGGGGCGCGGATGGACCCCTGCCGGGCCCGCCCGGTGCCCTTCTGGCGCCAGGGCTTCTTGCCGCCGCCGCGCACCTCGGACCGGGTCTTGGTCGAGTGCGTGCCCGCCCGGGCGGCGGCGAGCTGCGCGCGCACCACCCGGTGCATGACCGGCACGTTGACCTGCACGCCGAACACCTCGTCGGGCAGGTCGACGGTCCCGGTCTTCCCGCCGCTGGCGCTGCGCACGTCGATGCTGGCCATCAGCCGCGCACCCCCTTGACAGACCCGGGGGCTACCGCTCCGCTGCTTGAGCCCCCGGACCCCCTGACAGACCCGGGGGCTACCGCTCCGCTGCTTGAGCCCCCGGACCCCCTGACAGACCCGGGGGCTACCGCTCCGCTGCTTGAGCCCCCGGACCCCCTGGCGCCCTTCATGGCGGAGCGGATCATCACCAGGCCGCCCTTGGGGCCGGGCACCGCGCCGCGGATCAGCACGAGGTTGCGGTCCGGGTCGACCTTGGCCACCTCGAGGCTGAGCACGGTGACGCGCTCGTGCCCCATGTGGCCGGCCATGCGCAGGCCCTTGAAGACGCGGCCGGGAGTGGCGCAGGCACCCACCGAACCGGGCGAGCGGTGCTTGCGCTCGGTACCGTGCGAGGCGCCAAGGCCGCTGAAGCCGTGCCGCTTCATCACGCCCGCGAAGCCCTTGCCCTTGGAGACGCCGATCACGTCCACGCGCTCGCCCTGGACGAAGACCTCGCCGGGCTTGAGCTCCTGCCCGGCCGAGTACTCGCCCGCGTCCGCCGTGCGCAGCTCGACCAGGTGGCGGCGGGGGTCGACGCCTCCCTTGGCGAAGTGGCCCTTGAGCGGCTTGCTCACCCGTCGCGGCTTCACGTCGCCGTAGGCGAGCTGCACGGCCGCGTAGCCGTCCCGCTCGGGCGTCTTCACCTGCGCGACCGTGCAGGGACCGGCCTGGACGACCGTGACCGGCACGATGCGGCCGTTCACATCGAACACCTGGGTCATGCCGAGCTTGGTCCCCAGGAGACCCTTGAAGTTCCTCGCCAACGTGGTCATAGCTTGATCTCGATGTCGACACCCGCCGGCAGGTCCAGGCGCATCAGGCTGTCGACGGTCTTGGGGGTCGGGTCGACGATGTCGATGAGGCGCTTGTGGGTGCGCATCTCGAAGTGCTCGCGCGAGTCCTTGTCCTTGTGGGGACTGCGGATGACGCAGTAGACCGACTTCTCGGTCGGCAGCGGCACCGGCCCGGCCACGCGCGCACCCGTGCGAGTCACCGTGTCGACGATCTTGCGCGCCGACTGGTCGATGATCTCGTGGTCGTACGCCTTGAGGCGGATGCGGATCTTCTGGTTCATCGAAGGTCGCCGAGCCCTTCTCTACTTGAGGATCTTGATGACGCGGCCGGCGCCAACCGTCCGACCACCCTCACGAATCGCGAACCGCAACCCCTCCGCCATCGCGATCGGCGCGATCAACCGCACCGTCATCTCCGTATTATCCCCCGGCATCGCCATC
>WNGF01001585.1_pt1 | contig 86582 bp, 90 predicted proteins | sample 5400641 | NCBI WGS metagenome assembly WNGF01 (sample SAMN13153371, study PRJNA577476) | soil metagenome | isolation source: 80 cm soil or saprolite under grassland replicate 2 | place: USA:California | collected 2016-06-15 | reverse complement strand
AAGATGGTCACGAAAAATCTCGGCATCATGTACTAGGGGCTCAAGCCGAGCATGAATCCCCGAAGCGTGCTGTTCGGGCCGATTCTGGGCGTTGACGACCTGGACAGCATCGGCGAGGACTTCTAGACGTCGACGTCAACCCCCAGCTAGAGGAGGCGGCGCACCGCCGCCGCAATGTCATCGCGCGACGGGATCGTAGCCTGCTCCAGCTTGTCGTTGTAGGGCATGGGCACGTTGCGGGCTCCGAGCCGCACGATGGGCGCATCCAGCTCGTCCAGAGCGCGCTCGGTGACCAGGGCCGCCACCTCAGCGCCGAACCCCCCGCGCTTGACGGCCTCGTGCACGATCACGAGGCGGTGGGTCTTGCCCACCGATTCGAGGATGGCCTCCTCGTCCAAGGGCACCAAAGTCCGCGGGTCGATCACTTCGACACTGATCCCGTCCTGCTCCAGATCCTGAGCCGCGCCCAGCGCCCGCTGCACCATCATCTGGGTGGCGATCACCGTGACGTCGGTGCCCCGGCGCTTGACGTCGGCTTTGCCGAGGGGAATCAGATACTCGCCTTCCGGCACCTCGCCCTTGGTCGGGTAGAGCATCTTGTGCTCGAGGAAGATGACGGGATTGTCATCCCGAATGGCACTGGCCAGCAGTCCTTTGGCGTCGTAGGGCGTGGAGGGCGCCATGACGACGAGCCCGGGCACGTGGACGAACCAGGCCTCGAGGCTCTGCGAGTGCTGGGCGGCCAGGCGAATGCCGCCGCCCTGCGGGCCGCGGATCACCAGCGGCACCGTCGCGCGGCCGCCGAGCATATAGCGGATCTTCGCCGCCTGGTTGACGACCTGGTCCATGGTCATGGCGATGAAGTCCCAGATCTGGATCTCCACGATGGGCCGCATCCCGGCCACGGCCGCGCCGACTCCCATGCCCACGAAGGACGGCTCAGAAATGGGCGTGTCGCGCACCCGCTCCTCCCCGAACCGCTCGCGTAGCCCGCGGGACACCCCGAAGATGCCACCGATCAGCCCGACGTCTTCCCCCATGAGGAACACGCGGTCGTCCCGTCCCATCTCCTGGTGGAGGGCGGTATTCAGCGCCTCGACCACGGTCATCTCGCGACCGGTCCGGACGGCCGGCTCCGCCACGCGCGCGTGCGGGGAATAGACGGCGGCCTCCATCACCTCCACGGTCGGCTCCGGGCTCTCTACGGCATAGGCCGCGGCGGCGTCCAGCTCGCCATCGACCCGCAGCCGGAGCTCTTTCAGCTCGACCTCGCTCGCGCCCAGCTCGAGAAGGCGCTGCTCGACGCGCGCGATGGGGTCGCGGGCCATCCACTGGAGCTCCTCCTCCTTGGTGCGGTACTCGGGCAGGTTCGCGCGCATGCTGTGACCGCCCCAGCGATAGGTGACGGCCTCGACGCAGCTCGGCCCTTCCCCGCGGCGGGCGCGCGCCACCGCCTCTCCCACCGCCTCGTGGACAGCCAGCAGATCGTTGCCGTCCACCCGCACGGCCGGGATTCCGTAGGCGCGCGCGCGCACGGCGACCCCTTCGCCCGCGGTGGTGCGTGACTGCTCGGTGGAGAGGGCGTACTTGTTGTTCTCGCAGACGAAGATGAAGGGCAGCTTCCAGACGGCCGCCAAGTTCATGGTCTCGTGGACGACACCCTGGTTGGCGCCGCCATCCCCGAAGAAGGACAGCACGACCCGGTCGCTTCCCCGCAGCTTGGCGGCCAGGGCCGCGCCGGCGCCCAGGGGAACGCCCGCCCCCACGATGCCATTGGCGCCCAGCATGTTGAGGTCCAGCGCCGCGATGTGCATGGACCCGCCCAGGCCGCGGCAGTAGCCCGACTCGCGTCCCATGAGCTCGGCCATCATGAGATCGAGCCGCGCGCCCTTCGCGATGCAGTGGCCGTGGCCGCGGTGGTTGCTGATGATCGAATCCTCGGGCGTGAGGTGCGCGCAGGCGCCCGTCGCCACCGCCTCCTGGCCGACGTAGCTATGGGCGGTGCCCTTGACGAGCCCGGCGTTGAAGAACTCCACCGTCTTCTCGTCGAAGCGGCGGATGCGGACCATGACCTGATAGAGGCGTTTCAGCGTCTCGGTGTCGACCGTCACGGGTTCCTCCATGGCCGGACCGTCTTCGGACGGTCCGGAGGCGTCAGGTCGCGAGCGCCGCGCGCAGCACCTCGGCCGGATGCTTCGCGCGCCGCTCGGCCAGGTGTTCGATCTGCTGGCGGCAGGAGATGCCTGGGGCGACGATCTCCGTGTCCTCGGCGGCGGCTTTGACGGCGGGGACGAGCCGGCGGTTGCCCAGCGTCACGGAGACGTCGTAGTGCTCCTTCTCGAATCCGAACGAGCCCGCCATCCCGCAGCAGCCCGAGTCCACTTCCGTCACGTCGAATCCCGCCCACTGTAGCGCCTGCACCGTGGCCGCCGTCCCCACCAGGGCTTTCTGGTGGCAGTGTCCGTGGAGCAGCGCCCGGCGGCGGCCGTCGCGAAAGCGCAGTGTCAGGCCCTGCTGCCGCTCCCTCAGCAGAAACTCTTCGAGCAGAAAGCTCGACCGCGCGACCGCGCGCGCCGCGTCGGTGCGGACCAGCTCGGGCGTCTCGTCCCGCAGCGTGAGCAGGCAAGAGGGCTCGAGGCCCACGATGGGGACGCCGCGTGAGACCCACGGGGAGAGGCGCTCGACATTCCATTCGGCGTGGGCCTGGGCCTCGGCCAGCATGCCCTTGGAGATCAGCGGCCGGCCGCAGCATTTCTTGTCCGCAAGCTCGACGCGGTAGCCACCGGCCTCCAGCAGCTCCACGGCCGCCCGGCCGATCTCCGGCGCATTGTACGTCACGAAGGTGTCGTGGAAGAGCAACACGCTGCCCCGCGGCGCGTCCAGGCGCGGGCGCCGGCGATCGAACCAGTCCGTGAAGGTCTCGCGGGCGAAGGCCGGCAAGGGCCGGCGGCTGTCAATGCCCAAGAGCCGCTCCATGAGCAGGCGATTCGGCAGGGATCGGGCGATCCAGTTCGACAGCGGCGCCAGCCGCGAGCCGAGGCGAGCGAGGCGCGCGATGCGGCCGAACAGTCGGTTCCGCAGCGGCAGGCCGTTCACCGAATAGTAGTGGTGGAGGAACTCGTACTTCATCTTCGCCATGTCCACGTTGGACGGGCACTCGGCCTTGCACCCTTTGCACTCCAGGCAGAGATCCATGACCTCGAAGAGGCGGTGGCCGGCGAGGTCCGTCGGCGGCACCTTCCCCGACAGCACGGCCCGCAGCGCGTTCGCGCGGCCGCGCGTCGAGTGCTCCTCGTCGCGCGTGGCCATGTAGGAGGGGCACATGGTGCCCTCGAGCTTCTTGCGGCACACGCCAACGCCATTGCACATCTCCACGGCGGCCGTGAACCCGCCCTGGGCGGAGAAGTCCAGCAGCGTCTTGGGCTCCCAGGTCTTGTACGTCGGGCCGTAGCGCAGATGCTCGGTGATGCCCGGGCTGGCCACGATATTGCCCGGGTTCATCAGGTTGCGCGGATCGAAGGCCGCCTTCAGCTCCTGAAACGCCTTGAAGATCGTCGGCCCGTAGACGCGCTCGAGGAAGGGGCTGCGCGCGCGGCCGTCCCCGTGCTCGCTGGAGATCGCGCCGCCGAAGGACAGCACGAGGTAGAAGATCTCGTCGGCCATGGCGCGCACCTGCTCGAGCCCGCGCTGGGTCTTGAGGTTGATCAGCGGCCGGATGTGCAGGCAGCCCACCGAGCAGTGCCCGTAGTACGCGCCCTGGGCGCCGTGCTTGGCCATGATCTCCCTGAAGCGCGGGACGAACTCCGGCAGGTGCTTGGGATCGACCGCCGTGTCCTCGATGAAGGCGATGGGCTTGGACTCGCCCCTGGTGCCGAGGAGGAGCCCGAGACCGGCCTTGCGGAGCTTCCAGATGGACTGCTGCTCGGCGGGATCGTAGGCCACGTGCGAGGCATAGCCGAAACGCTCGCGGCCGCGCCGGGCCTCGAGGGCTTCCACCTTGCCCTTGACCTCCGTCTCCGTGTCGCCCGAGTACTCCACGATCAGGATCGCGGCCGGGTCGCCCTGGACGAAGCCCATCCGCTTGGATTGCTCGATATTGCCCCGGGCGAGATCGAGGATCATCTTGTCGGTGAGCTCCACCGCGTACGGCCCTGTCCCGAGGATGGCCTGGGAGGATTCGAGCGCTTCCTGGATGTCGCGATAGTGGATGACGTCCAGCGCCGTGGCCTTGGGGCGGCGTACGAGCCGGACTTTGGCCTCGACCACCGTGAGGAAGGTGCCCTCGGAGCCCACGATGAGCCGCGCCATATTGAGCGGCCCGTCCTTGACGAGCTCGTCGAGGTTATAGCCGCACACGCGCCGCCAGTGCTTCTGCGGGTAGCGGGTCGCGATCTCCTCACGGTATTGATCGCGGATGCGGGCGACTTCTCGATAGATCTCTCCTTCGAGCCCCGGCGACTGCGTCTTGGCGCTGAATGCCTCGGGCATCACCTCGCCGAATACTGCGCGGCTGCCGTCGGCGAGAATGGCGCTGATCTCGAGCACATGCTCGATCGTGAGGCCGTAGGCGATTGAATGGGCGCCGCCCGAGTTGTTGCCGATCATGCCGCCGAGGGTGGCGCGGTTGGACGTCGACGTGTCGGGCCCGAAGAGCAGGTCCATCGGACGCACGTGATGGTTCAGCTCGTCCTGCACGACGCCTGGGTGGACCCGCGCCCAGCCCTCCTCGGCATTGACCTCGAGCACCTTGGCCATGTAGCGGGAGAAGTCGAGGACCAGCGCGCGGTTCACCGTCTGGCCAGTCAACGAGGTGCCGCCGCCGCGCGGCAGTAGCGGCACCTGCTGGCGGTTGGCGATCTCGATCACCGCCTGCACGTCGCCCGCGTGCCGCGGGATCACGACCCCGATCGGCTCGACCTGGTACATCGAGGCGTCCGTGGAGTAGAGCAGCCGCGAGTAGGTGTCGAAGCGCACGTCGCCTTCGACGTCGCGGCGCAGTTCCTGTTCCAGCTCGTTCATGCTGGGGATTATACTATGGCGGTGCTTGGCTTCCGGATTGCGCTGCTCGTCGTGCTGCTGGCCGCCCCCGCGGCGGCGGCGCCCTCGGCGCCCGCGCTCGCGTTCAAGCGGCTCGACGGCGCGGGCGAGTTCGACTCCCGCGCGCTGATCGGCAAGAAAGTCCTCGTCGTCCGCTTCCAGGCCTCCTGGTGCAAGATCTGCGCGGCCGAGGCGGCCGACGTGCAGCGCGTCTGGATGAAGTATCAGCCGTTCGACGTCGAGGTGGTCGCCATCCACGTTCAGGACACGGCAACCGACGCCCGGCGCTTCCTCAAGGCCCACGGCGCGACCTATCCGGCGGGCCTCGATCCCAAGCTCGGTATCGCCAACCGCTTCGGGTTCAAGGGCACGCCCTACACCGTCGTGATCAACAAGCGCGGCGAGATCGTGAAGCGCATCAGCGGCCGGGCGGACGAAAAAGCCCTGGCCCGCGTGCTCGACCCACTCGTCAAGCCGGCCCCGAAGCGCACGCCACCCGCCCGCCTGCAATAGCGCGTGGATCTCGCTCTCTTCGCCCGAGGCGTGGCCATCGGGTTTTCCATCGCCGCGCCCGTCGGCCCCATCGGCGTGCTCTGCATCCGGCGCACCCTGGCCGACGGCCGGGCGGCAGGCTTCGCCTCCGGCCTCGGCGCCGCCGCGGCCGACGCGGTGTACGGCGGCATCGCCGGCTTCGGGCTCACCGCAATCTCTTCCCTGCTCGTGAGCCACCAGGGCGCGCTGCGGCTGATCGGCGGCGTCTTTCTCTGCTACCTCGGGGCGCGGACGTTCTTCTCCCGGCCGGCCCAGGGAGGCACATCCTTGTCCGGGGCCGGCTTGACCCGTGGCTTCGGCTCGACCTTTCTCCTCACCCTGACAAATCCGACGACCATCCTGTCCTTTGCCGCGGTCTTCGCCGGTCTCGGCGCCATCGGACCCACGCGGGGACTCGGGTCGGCCGCCACACTCGTTAGTGGAGTATTCCTGGGATCGGCACTCTGGTGGCTGACGCTCAGCCTGGGCGTGGGGGCGCTGCGCGCGAAGTTCGACGCGCCGGCGCTTCGCTGGATCAATCGGCTCGCCGGCCTGATCATCCTGAGCTTCGGCGTCGTCGCGCTGCTCGCCACTTTTCCCTCTCTCCCCTCACCTTTATCCTCTCCCCCTCCGGGGGAGAGGGCAGGGTGAGGGGGAGAGGGTCAGGGTGAGGGGGCTATAGCCTTAGGGCTTCAGCATCACCTTGATCGCGCGGTCTTCCTTCTTGTCGAAGATCGCGTAGCCCTTGGGCGCGTCACCGAGCGGGATGGTATGGGTGATGATGCGCGTAGGGTGCAGCCGGCCCGCCTGGATCAGGGGCATCAGCGGCGTGATGTAGTTGCGGGCATTGCAGATGCCCATTCTGAGCGTGAGGTCCTTGAAGAAGGCCTCGCGTGCCGGGAACCCGATAGATTGCTCCACGTACACGCCAACCGAAGAGACGGTCCCGCCCGGCCGCACCGATTGAATGGCTTGAGCGAAGGGCGTCTCGTGCCCCACGCACTCGAGCACGGCGTCCGGCCCCCGGCCGCCCGTGAGCCCGCGGAGCTGCTCCGCCGGCTCGCCGCGATCGAGGCTCACGGGAACGCCGCCGAGCTCCTCGGCGAGCTTGAGCCGGTAGTCCACGCGATCCACCACGAAGACGCGGCTCGGCCCGAAGAGGTGGGCCGACTGCAGCGCCAGCAGCCCGACGGGGCCGGCCCCGAAGACGGCGACGGTGTCGCCGGGACGGATGCCGGCGTTCTCGGCGCAGACATAGCCCGTCGAGAGGATGTCGCCAAGGAAAAACACGTCTTCGTCGCGCATGTCGGCCGGCACCTTCTCGCACATGTAGTCGGCAAACGGCACGCGAATCGCCTCGGCCTGGCCGCCGGGATACTGCTTGCCGAAGCGGCCGCCGAATACCGCGCGCCCGGTGGTGGAGCACTGAGTGGGCAGGCGCATCCGGCACCACTCGCACTGGCCGCAGGAGATGGAAAAGGGGGCCAGCACGCGGTCGCCTTTCTTCACCTTGGTCACGGCAGCGCCCACCTCTTCGACGATTCCCATGAACTCGTGGCCCATGACCACGCCCGGCTCGATGCCCGGCACGCGCCCGTGGTATTGGTGGAGATCCGAGCCGCAGACGGCGCTGGTGGTGATGCGGACGACGGCATCGGTCGCGTCGGATATCCTGGGGTCGGGCACCGACTCGACGCGCACGTCGCCGGTTCCGTGGAGCGTGATGGCCTTCATGGCAGTCCTCCGCTTCTCCGCAGAGTTTCGTAGCGTATGAGCGCCGCGCCGCCTCGGACAGTGGCGTCCTTCTCGAGCGTCAGCACCTCGAGCCGCGTGCCGGCAATGGCCTTGGCGAAGGCGTAGCGCTCGAGGCTCGCTCGGACCTCCTTCTCCAGAGGCTTGAGCGACTTGGCGACACTGCCCGCGAGCAGCAGCCTCTCGGGATTGATCCCATTGACGATAACGGCCAGGCCGGCCCCCAGCGCCTCGAGCGTCTCGGACACGAGCTCGCGCGCCGCGGGCTCACCGCCCGCGGCCAGCTCGAATACCTCCTTGGCGGCCACGCGGCGGCCGAGCCGCTCGGATCCCATCTCGGCGATGTCCGTTCCCGAGACATAGGTCTTCAGACAGCCGCGCCCGCCGCACACGCACGGCCGACCGTCGAAGTTGACGGGCACATGCCCGAGCTCGCCCCCGAAGCCTCCATGTCCCCGATGCAGCCGGCCGTCGAGGATGATGCCTCCGCCGACGCCCGTGCCGAGCGCGAGCAGGACGAGCGAGCGCGCGCCTTTCCCCGCCCCGAACATCCACTCGCCGAGCGCCAGCACGTTGACGTCGTTGTCGACGAAGACGGGCACGCCCAGGCGCTTGAGGATGGTCTCGGCCAGCGGCATCGAGGCCAGCTCGGGCACGTAGTGGACGTCCGGGCCGACGGTTCCCGTCTCGCTGTCCACAGCACCCGGCACGCCGATGCCAATCCCGGCCAGCCCCACGTCGTGACGGCGCGCCGTCTCCTGGAGCCGGCGCAGCAGATCGAGCAGGGTCACCATGGCCGTGCGCGGCCCGAGCTTGTGGGTGGGCTCGCGGAAATGGCCGAGGACTTCGCCCTCGGCGGTGACGAGGCCGGCGGCCATGGTCGTGCCGCCCAGGTCCACGCCGATGGCCAGCCCCGGCATCAGGCCGCGCTCCAGCAATTGCCGAAATGAGCGAGGCGAATGCCCTCACGCGCCACGGCCTCCCGCGCGCGCGGGTCGGTCAGCCCGGCCAGCTCGGTCTCGCGCTGCTTGCCGTAGCGGCTGTAGGCGAGGTCGTCGTCGAAATAGCCGGGATGGGTCATGAACTCCGTAACCCCGCCGGGCAGTGAGGCCAGATGCGCGAGCACCCGCTCGGCGTCCCAGTAGGGCTCGGGTCCCGACTCCCCCATGAAGTGATCGGGCGTGCGCAGCGCGAGCCGCCGCGCGGCAGCCCGCACCTGATCGTCCTGGCTCCGCACCGGCACCTTGATGGCGCGGGCGAAGTCCTGCACCAGCTCGAGGATGGGCTCGTGACGGCCTACATGGTGGTGGGTATCGAGATGGGTTGGGAATCTTCCCATGATCTTTCGGAATTCGTCGATCTGGGTGCCCAGCTCGATCCGCGCTTCGTCCTTGTTCGCCCGCTTGGCCGCCTCCCGAGCGTCGCGGACGAACTTGCCCTCGGCATCCACGATGGACGGCACGCGCTTGGGATTGACCACCGGAGTGCCGAGCGTCAGGTTCATGTGAAGCCCGACGCCGAGCGTCGAGGCCTTGAGCTCGTGGATGAGCGCGGGCTCGATGGGCCGGTTCACGATCAGCGTCGTGCTCGTCACGATGCCCTTGGCGCCGGCCTCGAGAATGCCGCGGCTCACGCCGCGCGTGAGGCCGAAGTCATCGGCATTGACGATGAGCGTCCGAAGAGGCTTCATCTCCTCTGCGCTCCCGGCCGCACCCCCTGCACGACGAAGCGGTCGACCGTCGAAGGCAGCCCGACCGGTGGCAGCGCCCCCTCGACGTCGAGGGCGCGGATATGGTCGAGCCGCTCGTAGCCGATGCGGGGGAAGCTCTGCGTCTCGCGCGCCAAGACCGAGGGCTCGAGCCCCGCGGCCTCCAGCCGCGCGAGCGCGCCCTTGAGGCCCAGGAACGCGAACATCGTGAAGATCAGCCGTCCGCCGTCGGCGAGGTGCGCGGGCGCGCCGGCGATCACGCGGTCGAGCACGTCCCAGCCGTCCACGCCGCCATTGTCCGCCGCGGCTTCCGGATCGTCCCGATCCCGACCGGGCGGCGTCGGCATCTGGGGCGGGCTCGTGCAGATCAGATCAAAGCGGAGGCCCGCGACCGGCGCCAGTCCGTCGCCGAGCCTCACCTCCACGGTGTCGGCTACCCCATTGAGCGCGGCATTCTCCCGCGCGCAGGCGACAGCCGCGGGCACGATGTCGGTGGCGATGACCCGGCAGCCGGCCCGCGCCGCCAGCACGGCCGCGAGCCCGATCCCCGTGCCGATCTCGAGCACGCGCTCGCCCGGCCGGAAGGTGAGATGGCGGCAGAAGAGCAGCGAGCCCGCCTTGGGCGGCTGGACGCCGTCGGCGATCTTGAAGAGGCAGCCGCCGTAGAGGTAGAGGAGCAGGCCGGCGTCCTGGCTCACGCGCGCCCCGCTAGTGTGAATCGAACATTCTCGAATGATTCGCCGGGTGGGATCGGAACCGCTCCCCCTGGAACACGCTGCGTTGCCACCCCCAGCGCCGACTCATCACGGGCCACGAGGATGCGGCCCCCTGCCACAGCAATGCGCAGAAGACACGGTTCCAGGGAGAGCGGTCCCGGCCCCACCCTCCGCCCGAGGTCGATGGGCTTCGCACTCACCACTCTAGCCCTTGCCCATCACCCGCCGGAAGTACAGCCGCAGCGCTTCCTTGAGCTGGGCGCGGGCACCCGCCGCCGTCTGCGCGTCCTCGAGCTGCTCGAGCTCGAGCTGCAGCGGCACGCCCTCCTTCTTGAGGCCGTCCAGCTCGGCCGTGAGGCCGCAGCGCTCGTCGGATTCGGTGAAGACGATCTTCGCGCGCGTGAAGCTCTTGTCGTCCTGGGCGATCTGCTCGATGGTCTCGGTGAGGAGGCGCTTGATCGCCTCCTGATCGGGGGCCGGCACCGTCGAGAACGCGGCGGTCAGGCGGATCTCGGCCATGATATCTCCCGGCTTACTTGGCGTCGTAAATCTTCAGGATGTCGGCATGCGCCCTGGCGGCATTGGCCCGGATGGCGAAGCTGATGGCCTCGCGCACTTCGTCCTCGGTGGCGCCGGCGGCCCTGGCACCTGCCAGGTCACGCTTGGCTCAGTGGGTATTGCCCACGGCCAGATTCGCCGCGAGGTAGCAGAGGCTGGCCGTCTTGGCGTCCAGCACACCCTTCTTGAACTTCCACGAGGCGATGACGCGCTCCTCCATTGCTCGTTCTCCTTTTCACCTTGCTCCCTCTCTCCTGTGGGGAGAGGGCGGGGGTGAGGGGACCGCTTCGGCGGCGAAGTCGAAGGGGTGCAGCTGGCAGCTCCAGACGCCCCCGTCGTTCTGGATCAGGAAGCAGACGCGGACGCGGTCGCCGCGCCGCTCCGTCCAGAGAAACACGCCGGCGTCTTCCGCCTCACCGCATTCGTCGCACACCCATGCCGTTGCGAAACACTCGGGCATCGCGAGCGCCGCGGCATGCGCCTCCGGGTCGACGTACAAAGGCAGCGCGTCGGGCATGAACGCGCCGATATCGGCGAGGTACGGGAGCAGCGGCCGGCCCGGCGCCCGGCGCCAGGCATCCAGCAGCGGAAGCGCGGGCGTCTCGGCGCGCGCCGAGACGAGCTGCATCTCGTCGGTGAGCTCTCCCTCGACGAGCACGCAGTCGGCCAGGAACTTTCGCAGCGCGTCGAGATCGGCTTGACCGCGGTAGAGGCGTCCGGCGAAATCACCGCGCCCGGCGGGAGCGAGCAGGAAATACGGGGAGGCCGGCGACAGCTCGAAGGCGGGGCCGGCGATGGCATAGAGGCGCCCGCCATCCGGCCGTTGGCCCGCGCCATTGTGCCAGATGAGGGTGGCGGCTGCTCCGGGCTGGATCCACTCAGGGGTGTCGGCCATTGGGCGCCCTCGACGACGCCCAAGTGTATCACGCGAAAACGAAGACGGATTATCCGACGATCAGTCGGAGGCGGAAATCGGCGACACCCGTCGGATCATCTCGACGACACCCTTGTCGTCGAAGTACAGCACCCAGCCGAGCGGGTAGACCCAGGCTTCCTTCGTCTTCGGCCGGATGGCCGTCCAGTGCTGCTCGGCCAGCGCCGCCATCAGCGCCGGGTCGATGGTCTGCTCGGTCGGGTCCTCCAGCAGCACTTTGACTTCCTCCGGCGAGCTCCCCGGCGTCACCTGCTTCCAGAACCGGAAGTCGCTAAATCGCGTCGTCTGCTGCAGCTCGGGATGCTCGCGCAAGTATTTCGAGATGCGCGAGTCGATCTGATCCTCCCAGTACCGCTTCTCCTCGAAGTTAGGGCCGCGCCCGTTGATCTCGTACGAGCGGATGATCAGGAACTCTTGGGCGAACGGCCCCCGCGTGGTCCGCTCCACCACCTCGGTCGAGGCACACCCAACCGCCGCCAGCAGGATCGAGCCCCCGCATACCAGCCGAGCCAGCCCTCGCATCACGCATCCATTATATGAGAGCCGACTCCAGCACAATGCCTCTATCGATGACCCGGGCGGCGCGCCCCAGGACCGCCGCGAGCGCAGTCGGCACTTCCGGGGCCTCGGCGAGCTGGCGCAGGACGTCGATGAGCCGCCGCATGGCGCGGATGAGATCGCCTTCGTGGCCGCCGAAGGATTCCTCCACGATGCCTCCCCAATCATCTTCGCCCGAGGCCCATCGAAAGACCGAGGGCATGAAGCCCGTCGAGAGGCCCACGGGCATCGGCAACTGGTGCCGGCGCTGGACCTCGAGGATCCGGCTGGCGACGGTTTCGAGCTCGTGGAGCTTGCGCTTGAGCTTGGGCCGCTTCTTGAGGAAGAGCCGCGCGACGGCCGAGTCGCCGGAGCGCGATTCCTCGATCAGACAGGAGCAGAGCGTGGCGGCTTCGGCCAGGGTGGCGTCGTCCAGAATACCGCGGTCCACGATCTCGGCGACCAGCAGCTCGTTGTCGTGGCGGAGACCGGAGACCAGCTGCCCTTTCGCCAGCAGCTTGCCGTCCTGGACGGCGCCGAAGCGCTCGAGCACCTCCACCACGCGCAGGAATTCCTGCCAGTACGCGTTGCGGAAGGCGTCGAGCATCTGTCGCTTCTGGGCCAGCGTCCGCTCGAGCGTCTCGAGACCCCGCCATGCCTGGTCGCACTTGGGCTGCGAGCCCCATGGGCAGCGATGGCACTCGACGGCGGCCAGCGCGGCCTCGGGGCCCTGATTGCGCTCGCGCTCGATGAGGTCGGGCACCGAGACCTGCGCCATCTGCTCCGCCAGCCATCGCGTCCGCTGCTGCCAGTCGCGCGGCAGGTGCAGCGGCGGCGTGTGCCAGAAGATCTTCTTGATATTGCCTTCCTTCAGCTGGACCGTGCCGCCGTGGGGCAGCAGCACCTGCACGAGCGTCCGATGGCGCCGGCGGTCCGTGCCGCAGATGAGGCCCAGGCTTGCGCCGCTCTTGCGCCGGACAAGGGCGAGCCGGCCGGGCTCGGCCTCGCTCACCGAGCGGCCCCGCCGGCCGCCGCGGCCCCGGGCCATGCGGGCGGCTTCGACCTCGGCGCGCAGCGTCCGGTACCGGCCGATACGGGAGAAGTCACCGCACGGGGCCTGGAAGCGACGGGCATCCTCAACCGCCATCTCGAGGCTCCGCACCTCGGCCTCGAGCCCGCGGATCTTCTTGAGATTCTGGTACTGGCCGAACGAGGACTCGACGGTGCGGCGGATGGTGGCGAGATCACTGCCCGTGGAGAGCAGCAGCGCGACCGAGCCATAGCCCAGCTTGAACTGGCTCACGACGGGCTCGGGGGGCCCGTCGACCACGCGCTTCATGTCGTCGAGGCCGTCGCGGACGTCCAGCGCCATCACGCACTTGCCCTCGGGGTCGATGCCGCGCCGCCCCGCCCGTCCCGCCATCTGCGTCAGCTCGTTGTGGGTGAGGCTGCGGAAGCCGCGATCCGTCCGCTTCGTCAGCGACTGCAGCACGACACACTTGGCCGGCATGTGGATGCCGAGGGACATGGTCTCGGTGGCGAAGACCACTTTGCACAGCCCGCGCTCGAAGAGCAGCTCGATCATCCGTTTGACGCTCGGCAGGATGCCGGCATGGTGGAGCCCCACGCCCATCCCGAGCGCCTGGAAGACCGTCTGGTTGAGCGGCGACTCGGCGATCGTCGGGTTTTCGTTGACCTGCTCCCGGATGGACTCGTCCACCTGGCGCTGCTGCTCCTTGGACAGCAGCGGCTTGCCCTCGGCCAGCACCGTCTCCATCGCGCGCTCGCAACCCGCGCGGCTAAAGATGAAGTAGATCGCGGGCAGCCAGCCCCGGCTCTCCAGCTCGTCCAGCATCATCGTCGGATCCACGACCCGCCGCGTGTACCACCGGCCGCGGTCGTTGTACCCGCCCTCGCGCTCCTCGCCGAGCAGCCGGACTTTCCCCGCGCGCACAGCATCGTAGGTGTGGACTTCGCCCGAGAGATCGGCCACGAGGTACTGCAGCGGCACCGGTCGGTGCGGATGGATGATCGGGGCGATGGGCCGGTGGACGAGCGAGATCCAGTCGGCGATCTCAGTGATGTTCTTCACCGTGGCGGACAGCGCCACGAGCGCCACGTCCTTCGGACAGTTGACGATGATCTCTTCCCACACCGTGCCGCGGCCCTCGTCGCCCATGTAGTGGCATTCGTCGAGGACCACCGTCGCGAGATTCTCGAGGCCGCCCGTGTAGAACATGTTGCGCAGGATCTCGGTGGTCATGACCAGCACGGGGGCGCGGGAGTTGACCTTGACGTCGCCGGTGAGGATGCCCACCTGCTCCGCGCCGAACTGGCGGCCGAAGTCGGCGTACTTCTGATTGGAGAGCGCCTTGAGCGGCGTGGTATAGGCGATGCGGCGTCCGCTCGCCAGCGCGGCGTGTATGGCGAACTCGGCGACCAGCGTCTTCCCCGAGCCCGTCGGCGCCGAGACGATGACCGATTTCCCGTCGAGGATCGCCTCGATGGCGCGGAGCTGAAAATCGTCGAGCGGGAACGAGTAGCGCGCTTTGAAGGACTCCAGCAGCACGTCGGTCACGCTCAGCGCCCCCTCGCCGCCTTTTCACCTTAGCACGGTCTTGCGGCGCCCCGAAATCCCGCTTACCCTCTGGAGCGTGAAGCTCACCGGCAAGGTCGCGCTCATCACCAACGTGAGCCACTTCATGGGGCCCGCCATCACCGAGGAGTTCGCGCGCGAGGGCGCCTCGCTGGCCCTCCACGACCGCGACGAGGCCGCCGTCAAGCCCTTCGCGGCCATCGCCGAGGGGCTCGGGCGCGAGACGCTGATCCTCGGCGGTGACTTGACGCGCTCGAGCGAAGCCGATCGCGCGGTGGACACGGTCGTCCAGCGCTTCGGTCGCCTCGACGTCCTGGTCAACAACAACGCGAATCCCCCGGCGGGGAGCCCCACCGAAGCGGTGAGCGACGCCGTGTGGCGCGAGATGCTGGCGCGCCTCCTCGACGAGCCCTTCTTCTGTCTGCGGGCGGCGCTGCGGGTGATGCGCCCCGCGCGGCGCGGCAAGATCATCAACATGTCCTCGGCCGCCGCTTTTCCCGGACTCCCCAACTACGCCGCCTACTCGGCCGCGCGCGCCGGAATCAACGGGCTCACCAAGGCGGTGGGTCGCGAGGTGGCGAAAGATGGCATCCAGGTCAATGCCATCGCGCAGAACTACGTCGAAAACCCGACCTACTTCCCGCCGTCGCTCACGGGCGACCCGGAGAAGCTCAAGCGGATGGTCAAGAACATCCCAGCGGGGCGGCTGGCGCGCAGCGAGGAGTCGGCGCGGCTGGCCGTCTACCTCGCCTCCGAGGATGCCGATTTCTTCGTCGGGCAGGTCATTCCCTTTGCCGGCGGCTGGGTGACGCCATGATCGTCTACCACGTCGGCATCACGACGGCCGAGGATTACGTGGCCAAGCGCGAGCCCCATCGCCAGTCGCATCTCGAGCGACTCATGGGCTTCCGCCGGGGTGGGGTCGTGATCGGCGGGGGCCCGACACCGGATGGCCGCCACGCCGACATCTTCTACCGCGTCCAGCAGGCCGAGCACATCACGCGGCTGATCGAGGAAGATCCGTACTGGACTGGCGGCGCGTGGACCGCGTACGAGCCGCGCAGCTTCGCCCAATTCCTCGAGCCCTGGGAGCTGCCGCCGCTGGTCATCGATGGCTCCCGGAAGGCCATCCTCGTCGAAGGCCTGGCGCCCGATATCGAGATGGCCTCCTTCGCCCTGATCGAGGCGCGCGGCGCCGGCCGCATGGCCTTTGGCGGCTTCTTCCCCGGCGGCGAGACCCTCGCCTTGATGCGGTCCGAGGAGGCCGAGCCGGCTCTGGATGCGCTCCGCGCAACCGGGTTCTGGAAGGACGGCTCGCTGCGGGCCCGCCCCCTGCTCTACGTGCTCTAACCGGCCGCCCCCTAAAGCCGGCCGGGCCGCCTCCCCTTCCCCAGAATTTTCGGTTGACACAATCTTTTTAGTTAGGTATACCTAACTCGCACGCATTCTCCCTGACCGGAGGCGCAACGATGCGACGCTTCGCCCTGCTGCTCACGACGGCCGCCCTCACCCTTGTCATTCTGGCCGCCGGGGTCCCGCCCGGCCACGCGCAGACCGAGATCGCGCTAACAATCGAGAAGAACCGCTTCGCGCCCGAAGAGATCAAGGTCAAGGCCGGCGCCCCGTTCGTCCTGGTCATCACCAACAAGGACAAGACGCCGGAAGAGTTCGAGATGCAGCAGCCCCGCATCGAGAAGGTGGTGCCAGCCGGGAAAACTGTGCGCCTCAAGATGCCCGCTCTCAAGGCCGGGAAGTATCCTTTCGTGGGCGAGTATCACTCCGACACGGCCAAGGCCACGATCGTCGCCGAATAGGATCGGCCAGTGGGCGCCACCTTCGTCGTCACGCTGCGCGAGGCCTTCGAGGCCTCGCTGATCCTGGGCATCGTCTACACCTATCTCGACAAGATCGGCGCCCGCTCGGAGTACCGCTACGTCACCGCCGGCGGCGCGCTCGGGCTCCTGGCCAGTGTGGGCCTCGGCGTCGCCATCGGATTCCTTTCCGGCCCGCTGCTCGACCTCGGGCCGGACCTCGTCGCCGCCGCCGTCATCTTCTTCGCGGTCGGCCTGCTCACGTGGCACGCGTGGTGGATGCAGCAGCACGCGCGCGCGATTCGGGGGCCGGTGCAACACCGCATCGACGAGGCCCGCAAGACGCAGCGCCTCTGGATCGTGGGGCTCATCGCCTTCGTCGGCGTGTTCCGGGAAGGCGCCGAAACCGTCCTCTTTCTCTGGGGCCTCATGGCCCAGGCCACGTCGAGCTCGGGCTGGGCCAATGTGGCGGGAGGCGTCGCCGGGGTCGGCACGGCCGTTGCGCTGGGCTGGGCCATCTTCCGGGGTGGCAAGAGCGTGAGCCTGCCGAGGTTCTTCGCCCTGACCACCCTGTTCATCATGTTTCTGGCCGCCGGCCTGTTCAGCGGCGGCATCGGCCGGTTGCAGGGCTTGGGCTTCCTGCCGATGACCGACACGCTGTGGGATACCTCCTGGCTGCTCAGCGACCGCGATATGGTGGGCAGCTTCTTGGCCGGGCTCGTCGGGTACCGCGCCCAACCCTCGGCGTTCGAAGTCGTGGCCTACGGTGCCTACCTCCTCGCTGCCGGCCTGCTGTTGTTCGGGCGACCGGGCTCCTGGTCCGCCCAGGTGGCGCGCGCTGAGCAGAACTCGGCCCCGATCGACCGACCTCACCGGTAGCGTGCCATGGTCGTCTGTCTCTGCCGGGGGCTGTCGGACGGGGCGATCGAGGCCGCCATTGCCGCCGGCGCGTCGAGCGTGGACGAGCTCGCCAAAGTGTGCGGCGCCGGCGCCGACTGCTGCGCCTGCTGTCCCATGCTCGCCGAGCTGATCCAGGAGGCCAAAGGCGCCGTGTTCGCCGGGGAGGGCCGGTGAAGGGCCACGACCAGATCATCACGACGCTGAACGACGTTCTCACCGCCGAGCTCACCGCGATCAACCAGTATTTCCTCCACGCCCGCATGTGCGAGAACTGGGGCTACGAGCGGCTCTGGAAGAAGGTCCGGGCGGAGTCCATGGGTGAGATGAAACACGCGGACGAGTTGATCGAGCGCATTCTCTACTTGGAGGGTGTCCCGAATGTGCAGCGGCTTGGGAAGGTCAACGTCGGCCAGACGGTGCCCGAGCAGTTGCGGCTCGATTTGGCAGTCGAGCAGGCCGCGATCAAGGCGCTCAACAGCGGCATCGAGCTCTGCCGGAGCCTCGGCGACAACGGCAGCCGTGACCTGCTCGAGGACATCCTGGAGGGCGAGGAGGATCACGCCAACTGGCTCGAGGCACAACTGACTCTGATCCAGCAGATGGGCGAGGCGCACTACCTCGCCCAGCAGGTTCGCGGAGACAGCGAGGCGTGATCGTCGTCCTCCATCACGGCCAGGAGTACCGGCTGCACCCGCTTCGGATCGCCTGAGTCTGCCCCACGCGCGCCGGCACGGTCGCTCCGGCAGACCTTGAGCCCTGCCGCCGCCTCACAGTAAGATGGATAGATGGTGCAGGCGGACCTGATTGTCGAAAATGCCGCCCAGGTGGTCACCTGCGATCCGACCCGCGGCGCGGGCGGACGCGTGGGGCTCGTCAAGCGCGGCGCCGTGGCGGCCGGTGGCGAGCGCATCGTGTGGATCGGTCCCGCGGCCCGCGTCGCCGCCGAGGTGCGCGTGCAGCCGAACGGCCAGCGCGTCGACGCGGCCGGGCGCGTCGTGCTGCCTGGCTTCGTGGACTCCCACACCCATCTCGTCTTCGCCGGCTCGCGTGAGAAAGAGTTCGCGATGCGGGCCCGCGGCGCCTCGTATACCGAGATCGCCGCCGTCGGCGGCGGCATCCTCTCCACTGTGCGCGCGACGCGGATGGCCAATCTCGAGCAGCTCGTCGAGCTGGGCCGACAGCGGCTGGACCGCATGCTGGCCCACGGCACCACGACGTGCGAAGCCAAGTCCGGCTACGGGCTCACGCTCGATGACGAGCTCAAGATCCTGGAAGCCATCCGCCGCCTCGACAAGGAGCACGCGGTGGACGTCTTTGGGACTCTCTGCGCCGCCCAGGAAGTCCCGGACGAGTTCAAGGGGCGGCCCGACGCCTATATCAATCTGGTCGCGGACAAAATGCTGCCCGAGGTGGCCGCCCGCGGGCTGGCCCGTTATATCGACGTGATCTGCGAGCAGGGCGTCTTCAGCCTCTCCCAGGCCCGCCGCGTCCTCGAGGCCGGCGCCAGGCACACGCTCCGGGCCAAGTTCCACGCCGATGAGTTCACCGGCATGGGCGGGGCCGAGCTGGCGGCCGAAGTCCGCGCGCTCTCCGCGGACCATCTCCTCAAGGCGAACATGGAGGGCATCTACCGGATGAAGGCGGTCGGCGTCACCGCCACCCTGCTGCCGAGCGTGCCCTTTTCCCTCGGGCTGCCCTATGCGCCCGCGCGGCGCTACCTCGAAGCCGGCGTGCGGGTGGCCCTCGCGAGCGACTTCAACCCGGGCTCCTCCATGGGCTTCAACCTCCAGCTCGTGATGACGCTCGCCGTGACCCAGATGAAGATGACGCTCGAGGAGGCGCTGTTGGGCGTGACGCTGCATGCCGCCCAGGCCATGGGGCTCGAGAGCGAGGTCGGCTCACTCCGCCCCGGCAAGCTCTGCGACCTGATCCTCTGCGACGTGACGGACTGGCAGCAGGTGCCCTACACCTTCGGCGCGAACCACGTGAGCCAGGTGATCAAGCGTGGCCGCGTGGCCTGGGGGAGCTGATGCGACTGATGCCTGACCTGCTGTACACGCGGGAGCGCTTCGAGCACGGGCCGGTCGTGACGATCCACGACGGCATCATCACGCGCGTGGCCAACCTGCCGACGCAGGAAGGCGGCGCGACCCCGGAGGACGTGATCCGGCTGTACGGCCGGGCGCTGATGCCCGGCACGGTCAATGCCCACTGCCACACCTTCCACTCGCTGCTGCGCGGCCTGGGAGAGGATCTGGACTTCATGGCGTGGCGGGACCGCGTGCTCTATCCCTACTCGACGCGGCTCAACCGGGACGGGATCTATCTCGGCGCGGCGTTCGCGTTCGCCGAGATGCTGCTGCACGGGGTCACGACCTGCGTGGACTTCTTCTATCTCCAGGACGGCGGCAACGAGAACGCGGAGGCCGTCATCGAGGCGGCCAGGGACACGGGGATCCGGCTGGTCCTGGCGCGTGGCATGTACGATTGGGACGGCGCGCCGGCGAAGTACCGCGAGGATCCGCGCGTGGCGGCCCGCCGGGTGCGCGACCTCATCCGCCGGCACGCGGGGAACCCGCTGGTCACCATCCAGCCCGCGCCCCACAGCCCGCACGGCGCCTCGCCGGCCATGATCCGCGCCGGCTGGGAGGTGGCCGAGACCGCGGACACCAAGTTCCACATCCACGTGGCCGAGGGACGCTACGAGGTCCAGCAAACCGTGCGTGAGCACGGCGCGACGCCGATCCGCCTGCTGGACAAGCTGGGCGTGCTGGGGCCGCGGATGATCGGCGTGCACTGCGTGTGGCTCGACGACGAAGAGCTGCGGCTGATGGCCGATCAGGGCGCGGGGCTCGCCTACTGTCCCTCGTCCAATATGATGCTGGGCGACGGCATCACGCGGCTCACCGAGATGCAGGAGCTCGGCATTCGCATCGGACTCGGGACCGACGGCGGCTGCACCAATAACCGCCTGAGCGTGTTCGAAGAGATGCGCATGGCCGCTCTGCTCCAGAAGGTCCGGCACCTGGACGGCACGCGGCTGTTCGCCGACGAGGTCTTCGCCATGGGCACGCTGTCGGGCGCCAAGCTGCTCCAGGTCAACGCGGGATCGATCGAGACGGGGCTGGCCGCCGACCTGGTGGCCGTGGATCTCGAGCATCCCTCGCTGCACCCGCCCACGGACCTCTTCAAGAACGTGGTCTACGCCATGTCGGCCCAGGCGATCACCGACGTCTGGGTGCACGGCCGCCAGGTGGTGAAGAACCAGCGGCTCACGACAATCGATCAGGCGGCGCTGCTCGAGCGCGTGCGGGCGCTGACGCGCGACTGGAAGCGCCCCTAGCCCGGATCATGCGCGAAGCACGACCCCCTCTCCCTCTGGAGAGAGAGGGCCGGGGTGAGGGTGAAGCGCAGATCCCCTCGCCCCCGGAGGGGGAGAGGGCTAGGGTGAGGGGGCGTCCAATGCCACTCGCTCATGGATAGGTCAGGCTAGATGCGGCTCCTGGAAGTCGTGGGGCTGGCGAAGCGGTTCGGGCCCCACGAGGCCCTGGCCGGCGTGTCGTTCACGGTCGAGGAAGGCCACGTGGTCGCCCTCGTCGGCCCGGCCGGCTCGGGCAAGAGCGCCTGCCTGGCGTGCATCGCGGGCGCCACCGTGCCCGAGGGCGGGCGCGTGATCTTCGACGGGCGCGACGTCACGGCGCGGCGGCGCGGCCTGCCGCCACCGGCCGGCATGGCGCTCTCGATCGCCGCGGCGCTCGCCGGGCGGCCGCGTCTGCTGCTGCTGGACGACGCGCTGGCCGGGCTTTCGCCCGAGGCGGCGCGCCCCGTCGAGACGCTGCTCGGGGGGCTCCGCGCCCAGGGTCTCACGATCCTGCTTGCCGCGCGCGAACCGTTCGAACTCGCCGATCGGACCGTCGTGCTCGACCGCGGGCGCGTCGGCGGCCCGGCGCGGGCGGCGGAACGCGGGCATTGACACGCGCGAACGACTCCCGATACGCTTGAGCCCGCTGAGCAACCAGTCCCGCCCATCCGGAGCCAGGAAGGAGACCGCCATGGCCCGCACATCGGCTGACCGCACCACCAAGTACGTGCTCGGCGAGAGGGACATCCCGACCAGGTGGTACAACATCCAGGCCGATCTCAAGACGCCGCCGGCGCCGGTGATACACCCGGGCACGGGGCAGCCCATCGGGCCGCAGGACCTCGCCCCGCTCTTCCCCATGGAGCTGATCAAGCAGGAGGTCAGCCGCGAGCGCTGGATCGAGATCCCCGACGAGGTGCGCGACGTCCTGCGGCTCTGGCGTCCAAGCCCGCTCTACCGGGCGCGCCGGCTCGAGAAGGCCCTCGGCACGCCCGCGCGCATCTACTACAAGTACGAGGGCGTGAGCCCGGCTGGGAGCCACAAGCCCAACACCGCGGTCGCCCAAGCCTATTACAACAAGAAGGAAGGCGTCACCCGCATTGCCACCGAGACCGGCGCCGGGCAATGGGGCTCGGCGCTCGCCATGGCCTGCCAGTTCTTCGGCCTGCAGTGCAAGGTCTACATGGTCAAGGTCTCGTACCAGCAGAAGCCCTACCGCCGCATCATGATGGAGACCTGGGGCGCACAGGTCGTGGCGAGCCCGAGCCCGGACACCCAGGCCGGCAAGAAGATCCTGGAAGCGGATCCCGACTCTCCCGGCAGCCTGGGCATCGCCATCAGCGAGGCCGTGGAGGACGCGGCCACGCGGGACGACACGAAATACTCCCTGGGCAGCGTGCTCAACCACGTCCTACTGCACCAGACGGTGATCGGGCTCGAGGCCAAGAAGCAGCTCGAGAAGGCGGACGACGAGGCCGACATCGTCATCGGCTGCGCGGGAGGCGGCTCGAACTTCGCGGGGCTCGCGTTCCCCTTCGTCGGGGACGCGCTCACGGCCCGGAAGAAGACGCGGATCATCGCCGTGGAGCCCACGGCCTGCCCGAGCCTCACCAAGGGTACCTATGCCTACGACTTCGGCGACACCGTGGGCATGACGCCGCTGGTGAAGATGTACACGCTGGGGCATACCTTCGTCCCGGCGCCGCTCCACGCGGGGGGCCTCCGGTACCACGGCATGGCCCCGCTCGTCTGCAAGCTCTACGCCGAGAAATACATCGAGGCGGTAGCAGTCCCGCAGCTCGCGACGTTCCGCGCGGCCGTCGACTTCGCACGCAGCGAGGGCATCATCCCCGCCCCCGAGTCGGCCCACGCCATCCGCGTGGTGATCGACGAGGCGCTGGCCTGCAAGAAGGCCGGCCGCGGCAAGACGATCCTGTTCAACCTCTCGGGCCACGGCCACTTCGACCTCGGCGCCTACGAGGCCTATCTGGCGGGCAAGCTCCAGGACTACGAGTACCCGTCGGCGAAGGTGGAGGAGGCGCTTCGCCACCTGCCCCGCGTGAAGGGGTAGCGCCGGCTCAGTCCAGGAGGTGGACGAAGAGTCCGCTCAGGAGCTTCGGCTCGAACCAGGTGGTCTTGGGCGGCAGCACGCGACCGGCGTCGGACACGGCCATGAGCTGCTCCACGGTGATCGGACACATCGAGACCGCCAGCGCCATCTCTCCCGAATCCACGCGGGCCTGAAGCTCGCGCGTCCCCCGGATGCCGCCGACGAAGTCGATGCGTGTGTCCGTCCGCTGGTCGCCGATGCCCAGCACGGGCGCCAGCACGCGCTGCTGGAGGAGCGACACATCGAGAGAGCCGACGGGGTCGCCGCGGTCGATGCTCTCTGCGGCCAGCTCGAGCAGGTACCAGTGCCCGTCGAGGTAGACGCAGAAGCTGCCGGAACGCGGCGGGACCGGATCCGCCGCCGGTGACAGCCGCCCGATGCCGCGGAGGCGGTCGAGCACCTCGCCCGGGCTGAGGCCCCCGAGATCGGTGACGACGCGGTTGTAGGGCAGGATCCTCACCTGCGCGGCGGGGAAGAGCACCGCGAGAAACCAGTTGTACTCCTCGTCGCCTCGGTGGCGGGGATTCTCTACGCGGCGGCGCTCGGCGGCGCGCCACGCGCTCGCCGAGCGGTGGTGGCCATCGGCGATATAGGAGCACGGTACCGCCGCGAAGGCCCCGACAATCGGCGCGGGCTCGGGCAGCGGCCAGACCGTGTGGCGGACGCCGTCAGGCGCGGTGAAATCGTAGAGCGCCGGCTCGCGCATCGCCACCGCCACCAGCCCGTCGATCTCGGGCCGGCTGCGGTAGGTGAGAAAGACCGGCTCGGCCTGGGCGCCGATCGCGAGGATGTGGCGGGTGCGATCGTCCTCCTTGTCCGGCCGCGTGGTCTCGTGCTTCCGGATGGCGCCGCTCTCGTAGTCGCCGACGTGCACGCAGCCGACCACACCTGCCTGGGCCCGCCCCTGCATCTCCTGGCGGTAGATGTAGAGGGACGGCCGCGCATCGTGCCGAAGGGTGCCGTCACCGACGAGCCGCTCGAGGTTCTCCCGCGCCTTGGCGTAGACGCGGGGATCGTGGGGCTCCACGTCCTCGGGGAGATCGATGTCGGAGCGGCCGACGTGAAGAAAGCTCAGCGGATGGCCCTGGGCCAGCCGCGCGGCTTCCCGGCGGCTCACCACGTCGTAGGGCGGCGCGGCGACCCGCGCCGCCAGCTCCGGGGCGGGGCGCAGGGCGCGGAACGGATTGAGCCGCATCGGCAAGCGCCGGACTCAGGCGCCGCGGAGGAGCGCGAGCGCCTCGGCATGGAGGCGGCCGTTGGTGGCGAGCACGGTGCCGTCGTAGATCGTGGGCTTTCCCGTGAAGTCCGTGAGCCGGCCGCCCGCCTCCTCGACGAGGATCTTCACTGGCGCCACGTCCCATGGCTTGAGATCCACCTCGACGTAGATCTCGGCCCTGCCCTGGGCGACCAGCCCGTAGCCGTAGTAGTCGCCGAAGCCGCGCGTGCGGTAGCCGGCGGCGGAGAGCCGGAGAAATCCGTCCCAGTGAGGCGTCGCGCGCAGGTAACGGAGATCGGCGTGGAGCACGGTGGCGTCCGTCATGTGGTCGCAGCCGGAGACGCTGATGCGCTCCCCGTTGACGAACGCCCCCTCCCCCCGCCTCGCGGAAAAGAGCTCGCCGGTCACCGGGTTGAAGACGACCCCCGTCGTCACCTCGCCCTTTTCCTCGAGGGCCACGAGCACGGCCCAGATCGGAATGTGGCGCACGAAGTTCTTGGTGCCGTCGATGGGATCGACGATCCAGCGTGTCTCCTGCGCGCCCTGCTCGCCGAACTCTTCGCCGAGAAAGCCGTAGTCCGGGAAGGCGCGTTGCAGGATCGCGATGATGGCCTGCTCGGCCTCGCGGTCGGCCTGGGTGACCGGCGTCTGATCGGGCTTGATCGTGACCTTGAAGCCGCCGCGATAGTACTTGAGCGCGATCTCCCCCGCCGCGCGCGCGGCCTTGACGGCGGCGGCCAGCGCCGGGTCGACCGCGGCGCGCGGCCCGCGCTTCGGAGCCCGCGCCGATCGGGACCGGCGCGCGCCTCGGGGCGGCTGCCGCTTCGAGCGGGGCTTCACTCCTCCCACTCTCCCCGCTCCTCGAGCGCGTCGTCCATGAGGCTCTCCCGTCTGAGGTTACTGGATCCGGCCGAGGATGCGCGCCAGCTCGTCAGGCGCGGACAGCATCGCATCGTGGGCACAGTCCATGTCGATCGGCTTGACGCCCAGCCGGGCCGCATAGACGGCAGCCTTCGCGGGGGGCACGGCCGCGTCGCGCAGACAGCGGATGTAGCTGCGCGGCACGCGCAGCGCGTAGAAGCGGCGCAGGTCCACCGGCTCGACGAAGGGGCGCGCGGCCTGGGGCGTGAGCCGGGCCAGCGCGCGGGCGACGCTCGGGTGCTCGCGCGGCAGGTCGTTCATCCACCGCGCCCAGGCGATCTCGGCCGGGTAGAGGAAGGCACCGTCGCCGCGTCCCGCCACCATCCCGCGCAGGGCCTCGCGCCCCGCCGCCGTCAGGTGGATGCCGGCCAGGCTCGCGCCGTGGGGGAGGACCACCGCGGCGAGGAACACGAGGTGGGCGATCCGCGCGGGGACGAGCTCGGCGGCCTTGGAGATCACCACACCGCCCATCGAGTGTCCCACCACGATGCCGCGGCTGATCCCTTCTCGCGCCATCGCGTCGGCCACGGCACGCGCATAGGCGGCGACGCTCGCCTGCCGGACCTCGGCGGCCCGCCGTCCATGCCCGGGCAAATCGAGGGTGATCACCCGGTGGCCCTTGGCCTCGAGCCGCTCCGCCACCTCGTCCCAGCACCAGGCGCCGTGAGCGGCGCCGTGAACCAGCACGAATTCGTTGCTCATCCTGGCCTCCGGTGGGGCGCGCCGGGCCCGCGCCGTTTTTTGTGTCCGGCGAGCCGATCCAGTATACTCGTATCACCCTCGAGATACCCGCACCACCCTCGGAGGGGCGCATGGCACTGGGCATCAGGTTCGGCATCTTCCCCAAGCTTTTCTTCAGCATGATCGTAGTCGCCCTCGTGCCCATGGGGGCCATTTGGTACCTGGACTACCGCGTCTCGCTCGACCGCCTGACAGCCGACCTCGACGCACGGCTCAGCAGCCAGGCCGATTCCGCGGTCAACATCGTCGACGCCTGGGTGGACATGAACCTCAAGATGCTGCGCCAGAATGCGGCGCTCGACGACATGACCACCATGGACCCGAAGAAGCAGCGCCCGCTGCTGCGCTCGGTGCTCACCGAGTACCGCTCGACCTACCTGGTCTTCACCGTCGGGCTGGACGGGATGAATGTGGCGCGCAGCGATGACGTCCCGCTCATCGACTATAAGGACCGTGTCTACGTCCAGCAGGTGCTCCAGGGCGGGCCCATGGGGCAGCAGGTGGTGATCAGCCGCACCACCGGCCAGCCTGCCTTGATCCTCTCCACCCCGATCAGCTCCAAAGACCGGCTCGCTGGCGTCCTCGCAGTCGGCTCATCGGTGACGGAGGTGTCGGGCAGCGTGGCCAACATGCGCACCGGCCGGACGGGCTACGCCTTTCTCGTGGACGAGACGGGCGCCGTCATCGCCCACCCCTCCGCGCGCGGCAACCTCAAGGAACACCCAGCGCTGGCGGGAATCGGCACCGAGCGGAAGAAGAAGGTGGCGTTCACCGATTCCGGGGGAAGGCAGGTAGTCGCCTTCGCCGAGAAAACGCGGTACGGCTGGACCATGGTCGTGCAGCAGGATGCGAGTGAGGCCTACGCGCCGCTGGCCGAGGCTAACCGCAACGCGTTGATCCTGCTCGGCATCACCGTGGTGTTTGTCGCTCTGGTGGCCGCGGTGGTGGCGCGCCGCTTTGCCCGGCCCATCCTCAATCTGACCAAGATCACGGAAAATATCAGCCGCGGGGCCCTCGGCGCCAGCATCGGCGAGGCGCGGCGCACCGACGAGATCGGCGGCCTCGCGCGGGCCATCGAGCGCCTCAGTACCAGCGTCAAGCTGGCCATGGACCGGCTGGCTAAGAAATAGCCGGCCGTAACGTACGTGGCGGGCGAGCATTCGCTCCTCGACTACGACCAGCTCATCGGAGCGCTGGGGCGCCTGTGCGCGGAGCGGCGGAACGGCACCATGTTCATCATCACTCCGGACAATCAGACCGCGCGGTTCGAGCTCAGCCAGGGCGAGATCGTCTCCGTAGGGTTCCGCGTCAAGCGGGGCCGCGAGGCGCTGCCGCTGATCAAGACCATCGCGGCCGGCCGCTTCGACTTCTCAACGGACATGCGGGGCCCGGCGGACGCCACCCTGCCCGCCACCCATGAGATTCTTGCCCAACTCGGCCTCCCGGCGGCGCTCGCGTCGGCCCCTCAGCCCGTCGAGGCCGTGCCCCCCGCGCTCCGGCCCCTGGTCGAGCGCACCCAGCGCGTCCTCGAAGCGGAGCTGACCGAGTTCCTCGGGCCCATGGCGCGCATGGTCTGCCGCGAGCACCTCGCGCGGGCCGGCCCGCTCACGGATCCCAACGAGCTCGCCCGCGTGATCGACGCCCTTGCCCGGGAGATCAGCGACCCCGCCAAAGAAGCGCGCTTCAGGCGCGAGACGCTGGCCAAGCTCCGCGAATAGTCGCGCCCGCCAGGATTGGAGTTGACTGGGAAGCCCGCAGCCTCTAGCGTAGGTGCCTAGCGTCACTCAACCGGAGGACACCAGAGTGTTGAATCGCGAGGCGCTGCCCGTTTGACCGATCTCAACCCGTACATCTTCCGCGCCTATGATGTCCGCGGCAAGGTCGGCATCGACATCACGCCGCCGGTGTTCGAGCAGGTCGGCCGCGCCTACGGCACCCTCGTCCGTCGCAAGGGCGGGCGCACCGTCGCCCTCGGGATGGACAATCGCCTCTCGTCGGGCCCGCTCAAAGAGGCCTTCGCCGCCGGTATGCTCTCGACCGGCGTAGACATCGTGGACATTGGCATCAACCACACTCCCCTCCTCTACTTCGCGACGGCGCATTGGAAGCTGGACGGCGGCGCTACGGTCACCGGCAGCCACAATCCCGTTTCCGACAACGGCGTCAAGATGGTGCATGCCGGCGCCGCCCCGCTCACCGAGGACGAGATCCAGGGGCTGCTCGCGACGATTCGAGCCGGCGACTTCGAGCGCGGCGGCGGCACGCGCACGCGGCGTGAGCCGAAGGAGGACTATTTCGCCGCCATCACGAGCCGCATCACGCTCGCCCGGCGGATCCGGGTCGTCGTGGACGCCGGCAATGGCGTGGCCGGGCTGTTCGCCCCCGAGCTGCTGCGCCGGCTGGGCTGCGAGGTCACCGAGCTCTACTGCGAGTCGGACGGGACCTTCCCGAACCATCTGCCCGACCCGGAGATGGAAGAGAACGTGCGGGACCTCATCGCGAAGGTCCTCGAGGTCCGCGCCGATATCGGGATCGCCTACGACGGGGACGCCGACCGAATGGGGATCGTGGACGAGCGGGGCCGGCGGCACGAGGCCGATCTCATCCTGGCGCTCCTGGCGCGCGATCTCCTCACCCGCCATCCCGGCGCCGAGATCGTCTTCGACGTGAAGTCCTCCCAGGTGCTGGTCGACGACATCAAGGCGCACGGCGGCCGGCCCGTGATGTGGAAGACCGGGCATTCCCACCTGAAGCAAAAGATGCGGGAGGACGGCATCCTGCTGGGCGGCGAGGTCTCCGGGCACATGTTCTTCGCCGAGAACTGGTATGGGGTGGATGACGGCATCCTGGCCTCGTGCAAGTTCCTGGAGCTGGTCGCGCGCGGCCCCGGGCCCGTCTCCGCCCATTTCGAGGCCCTGCCGCATCTCTACGCGACGCCCGAGCTGAAAGCGCCCTGCCCCGACGACAAGAAGTTCCAGGTCGTGGCCGAGATGGCTCGGCAGTTCAACGCTGCGCTTCGAGGGCAAGACGGCCAAGAGCGTGGAACAGATGAAGGGCGAGGTCTTCGAGGCGCTCCGCCGCTACCCCTTCGTTACGCTACCCACTTAACCCCCTCACCCTGCCCTCTCCCCCAAGGGGGAGAGGGATCAAGAAAAGGCATCGGAGTCTCCCTCTCCCTCGTCGGGAGGGAGAGGGTCGGGGTGAGGGTGGCCTAAGGGGTCAAGCACGAGGTCGACAACCTCCTCGAGACCATCAGCCAACACCGTGCGTGCTGAGCTTGGAATCAGCGGAGCCGCAGATCAGCCAAGCTTGGCAGCAGCCAGACGCGACGTGCCGGGGGCGCGTGTTCTTTCTCTTGCACGCTCGCGCACCGCGAGGTGACTTACTCGGCGGGCGCGGGCGATGTCACCGGAATCAGGAACATGCCCCGAACGAAGGCGCTCACCCAGTCGATGAGGATGACGACTACCAGCGTAAGGAGTAATCCACTGAGCAACAGGTCGTAGCGGAGGAGCTGAATGTACCCGAACAGGTAAAAGCCGATGCCTCCGGCGCCGACGAAACCCATGATCGACGAGGCGCGGACGTTGTACTCGAACATGAAGAGCAGCAGCGCGAGGATCCCGTTCGCAGCCTCAGGAAGAAGCACATACCGCGCGAGTTGCGCGCGGCTGCACCCGACGCTCCGTACGGCCTCGACGACCTCGGGGTCGACGCCTTCGAAGGTCTCATACAGGAGCTTACCGAGGTAGCCGAGGGAATAGAGGGCGATCGCCAGCGTTCCCGCCGCCGGCCCGAGGCCGACCGCGACGACGAACACGATGGCCCAGAAGAGGGATGGCACGGTGCGGACGAGGGCGAGCAGGAGCTTCACCGGTACCGTGATCGAGGGTCCAAAGAGTAGCGGGCACGCCAGCAGCGCGAGCGGCACCGCAAGGGCGAACCCGATAGCGGTGCCGGCAAACGCGATCTGGATGGTTTCGATCATCGCCGCGCCGAGGGTCGGAAGGGTTGAAGGGTCGGGCGGGAAAAGGCCGGCGGCGAAGATTGCCAGGTTTCGCGCCCCTCGGACCAGACGCTCGGGATCGAGCAGGCCAACGTTGCCAAGCGTACCGATCAACGCGGCAATCAGCGCGAGCACGACTGCGCGACGAAGCCAGGCAGTGGCAATGAGCGTGCCCCGCCCCCGTTCCGTCATCGCCGGAGCGCCAACGCGATATCGGCGATGCTCTCCGCCTGACCCCGCCGGTCCAGCACCTTCTCGCCGTCGCGCAACACGATGACTGAGTCGGCATATCGCTCGACGAGCTCCATCTCGTGCGTCGCCACCACGACCGCGACGCCCTCGTCGGCGATACCGCGGACGACCGCCAGGATGTCGCGGCTCGTGAGCACATCGAGCTGTGAGACGAATTCGTCTGCCAGCAGTAGCCTCGGCTCTTGCATCAGCGCGCGCGCGATGGCGACCCGCTGGCGCTCACCGCCGGAGAGCGCATAGACCTTCTCGTCGGCCTTGTGACGGATGCCGAGCCGCTCGAGAAGTTCCTGGGCGCGCCGCAGCTCGGCCGTGGGCAGGCGGCGGAGGAGGCTCGGCAGCTGCGCCACGCGGCCGAGGGCGCCGGTCAGCACGTTGTCGAGCACGCCGAGGTTACGCACGAGGCCGAGGTGCTGCGGGATATACGCGACGCACGGGTCGAGACGGCTCCGCCGAGCCGCACCGACCGGCCCGCCGAGCACGCGCACCACGCCACGCTGCGGCCCGAGCAGTCCTTTGCAGAGCTTGAGGAGCGTCGTCTTGCCGCTGCCGGAGACGCCGAGGACCATTGTGATCTGCCGAGCCTCGGCTATCAGGCTCACGCCCCGGAGCACCGGGCGCCCCGCGCTGTAGGAGAACCAGAGGTCACTGGCCTCCAGCGCCGGGCCCCTGTATGCGGTCATCGCGAGGTCAGTGGAGCCTCTCGACGAATGCGAGCTGGGTCTGCCCGAGAAACTTGTCGAGCGCTCCGAGGTGCTGCTCCGCCGTCGTCGGTTTGAAGCCGACGAAGATGCCAGAAATAAACTTCCGCATGAGCCCGCGGTGTTCGGGCCTCCCGAGGTCGAGCAGCGCATCGCGGAGCTGCGTCTTCGCGGCTTGGTCGAGATCCCTCGCGAAGAGGACGGCGTGCGAGGGAATCGGCCCTTGCTGTTCGATGACCTTCGTGCCGGCAAGCACCTCGCGGAACAGCCTTTCGGAGACGTCCCCGGCAATGACCGTGACATCGGCCTGCTTCGACTTCAGCGCCTCCCACCCCTGGGCGTAACCGCCGGCGAAGCCGACGTCTCCGAAGAACCCCTTCGGGTCGGCCTCCTTCCCTGGCTGCCGCGGCACGAGACCGAGCTCGACGAGCCTGGCAAGCGGCGCGACATAACCGGACGTTGAGAGCGGACTTGGGAAAACCGCTCGCTTCCCGCGCAGCTGCTCGAGTTTCTCCACGGGGCTGTCCCTCGCCACGATCCAGTAGGAGAAGTAGAAGGTCTCCGCCTTCTTCTCCTCCCCGATGACGACCTCACGTACTTCCGCGAGGGCGACGTCTGCCTTGGCATGCTTGACGGCGAGTTGGGCGGGCCAGGCGCTCATGAAGGCCGCGTGGGCGTGGCCAAAGCGCAGGGCCTCCACGACTCCGGCGTAGGTCATCGGGAAGACGATTTCGACCTCCCGGTTCAGTCTCTTCGACAAGAACTCGCGTAGCTCCTTCGCGTCGGCGGTGAGTCGTTCCGGCGTCGACGTCGGCTGCACGGCGATGACCAGCTTCGCCTGGCGCGCGGCGGCAGGCGATGTCGTCTGCGCGCTGGGCGGCGGGGACACCGCGACGGCGACGGCGAAAGCGGCAAGGGACGCGAGCGCGCGAAGGGTAGTTGTGAGTGTCATGGTCACGCTCCTGGAGTGAGTGAGGCGTGAAACTCTGCTCCTGGTTCGGTCCGGCTCTCCGCCGAGAAAGGCTCGCAACGCGAGAGTTAGGCTAACCTAATGCTTCCAGCTTTGTCAAGGGGCACCGAAACATTTGAGTGAGGCTTGGTGCATGAAATTGATTAGGAAGGCCTAACCGTTGCCCACTGATGCGGGCCTGGGGCTAGGAGTCCAGCGCCAGGGCGACGGCTTCGCCGAGGCCGCGCGCCAGCCGGCAGTCGCGCGGGTGCCAGTACCCGCGCGGATCGAGCAGCACGCCGTCGAGCCCGGCCCCGCGCGCGCCCAGCACGTCCACGGTGTAGAGATCGCCCACGTACACCGCTTCTTCCGGCGATACGGCTCCCTCCAGCAGGCCCAGCTGGAAGATGCGTGGGTCCGGCTTCTCGACGCCCACCACGGCGGAGTCGATGATGAAATCGAGGTGCGCCGCCAGCCCAGTCTCCTCCAGGATCGCTCGGACCGAGCCATTGGAATTTGAGATCACCCCAGTCACCAGCCCGGCCGACTTCACGCGGCGCAGCGCGGCGGGCGCTTCCGGGTCGGCGCGGTTCCAGAGGCCGACAGGGAGGTTAAACTCGCGCCGCCAGCGGTCGATGCCCTCGATCTCCGCCTCGTCGCTGATGCCCAGGTGGTCGAGGATGAATCGCAGATAATACCCGGCAATGCTCTGGCTCTCCGTGGAGGCGCCCGGGGCCAGATGGGGATCGAGCCGCACCCGCGCGCGAAGCTCGGCCTCCTCGACCTCCTCCACGCTCACGCGGCGGCCGCGCCCGGCCAGATGCTCGGCGATCACAGGATAGTTCATCCGGAGCAGCGTGTTGCCGGCGTCGAAGATAATGGCGCGAAGGCGAGGCATCGGATCGCTCCTGACCTATTATAATGATCGCGGTCATGGGACGGCCACGCGCGCGGCTGCGGTTTTCCGGTCTGCTGGCCGCGCTGGTTCCGGGCGCCGCCTGGGCCGATCACGGCGGAGCGCTCCAATCGGCCCCGCTGAGCCCGATGATAGTGGGCCTCCTCGTCGTGATTGTGATGCTGCTGATCAGGAGGCGCGCCCCGCCCGGATGACGGCCGTCGGCATGGCAGTCCGCTGGTTCCATCTGGCGGCCAGCCTCCTGCTCATTGGGATCTTCAGCGCGAGTCTGCTCGCCGGGCGCAGCGATCGTGTCACCGCGCTGCGGTGGGAAGCGCGACTGCTCTGGTGGATGCGCCGCCTGGTCCTCCTCGTGCTGCTCGGGGGGCTCGCGAGTCTCGCCTACCAGTCGGCCGATGTCACGGGCCGTACCGGCGCCGCCATCGAGCCGGCCGTATGGCTTCGGCTGCTGCTGCAGACCCAGTTCGGCACCGTGTGGCTGGTCCGTCATGCCGTGCTCCTGGTGCTGGCGGCGCTCGTGCTGCTGCGGGAGCGCGAGCACTCGACGGCGGACTGGGCGGCATTCCGGCTCGAGGGCTGGCTGCTCGGCGCGGCGGCGGCGGCGGCCGCGGCCTGGGCGGGACACGCCGCCGCCGTCCAGTCCTCCGCGCCCCTGCCCGCTCTGATCGACGCGCTTCATCTGCTCGCCGCCGGCGTCTGGCTCGGCGCGCTGATCCCGCTCGCCGCGCTGTTGCGGTCCGCCTCGATCGAAGCGGGGGCGGACGCGCGGCCCTATGCCGTCCTCGCGATCCGGCGGTTTTCCTCGATCGCGCTGGTGGCCATGCTGCTCATCGTCGCCAGCGGGCTTGGGAATGCCTGGTTCGAGATCGGCACGGTGCCCGGCCTGCTTGGCACGCGCTACGGCTGGCTGCTGCTCGTCAAGGTCACGCTGCTCGTGCCGGCGCTCGCGCTCGCGCGCGTGAACCGCCGCAGGCTCCTGCCCGCGCTCTCGGGCGAGGCCGCCACCATCGGCCGGCCGGCCATGGCGCGACTCGGGCGCTTCCTCGGCGGGGAAGCCGGGCTCGCCCTGCTCATCCTGGCCGTCACGAGCGCGCTATCGCTCACGCCGCCGGGGCTGCACGAATCGCCGTGGTGGCCGTTCAGCTTCCGCTTCTCCTATGCCGACGCGGCTGTGACGCCGGCGGTGAAGGCCCGCCTCGTGATCGGCAGCCAGCTCGCGCTCCTGGGGCTGCTCGCTGCTATCGTCGGGCTCCTTCTGCGCCGGCGGCGCGGCCTGTTCGCCGGCGCCGGCGCCGCGACATTGGCGATAGGGCTCTGGATCGCGCTGCCTCCCCTCGTGGTGGACGCCTATCCCACGACCTACCGCCGCCCCGCGGTGCCCTACCAGGTCGCATCGGTGGACGAGGGGGCGGCGCTCTTTCGCACCAACTGCGCGCGCTGCCATGGGCCGGGCGGCCGGGGCGATGGACCGGAGGGCGCGGGGCTGCCGAAGCCGCCGGCCGATCTCACGAGCGCCCACGTCCTCCACCATACTGCAGGCGATCTCTTCTGGTGGCTCAGCAATGGCATTGCCGGCTCGGGCATGCCGGCCTTCGGCGGCGCGCTCAGCGAGACGCAGCGCTGGGATCTGATCAATTTCCTCCGCGCGCTGTCGGCGGGCGAGCGGGCGCGCGCCCTCGGCCCGCTGGTCGAACCCGATCGGCCGTGGCTGACCGCGCCCGACTTTTCCATCATCGTGGGCCCGGCGCCGGCGCGCCCGCTCAAGGAGCTGCGCGACCGCTGGATGGTGCTGCTAGTGCTCTTCTCGCTGCCCGAGTCGCGAGCGCGCCTGGCCCAGCTAGCCCAATCCTATGAGAGCCTGCAGTTCTCGGGCACCGAGGTCGTGGCTGTGCCCATGGACGGCGGCGCCCATATCCTGAAGCGGCTCGGCGCCAGGCCGCCCACTTTCTTTCCGGTGCTCACCGATGGCGCGAGCGAGGCCGCTCAGACCTACGGACTCTTCAGCCGTAGCGCCGACACCGCGCCAGGCGGTCGGCCGGCGCCGGCGCCCACGCATGTCGAGTTCCTCATCGACCGGCAGGGCTATATCCGCGCGCGCTGGATCCCCCGCCGGAGCGAAGTGGGCTGGGGAGAGATCAAGACCCTGCTCGACGAAATCCAGATCCTCGACAAGGAGGCGCCCTCGGCGCCACCCGACGAGCACGTACACTAGGCGGAGACGACATGAAGCTCTGGCGGGTGGTGCTGCTCATCAACCTGGCGCTCGGCGCCGGGATTCTGTTCGGCTATCTCGCCTGGGGGCGCGAGATCCCGCGGCTCGAGCGCGCCCTCGAGACGGCGCGCGAGCAGAGCGCTGCAACGGGCGCCGAGCGGACCTGGATCGCGCGGGGAGTGGTGCGCGCCGTGCTCACCGATCTCAATGTCGTCGTCCTCACCCACGAGGCCGTCCCCGGCCTCATGCCCTCCATGACCATGGGCTTCAAGGTGCACGAGCCGCGGCTCTACCAGGGCCTCGACATCGGCGCCACTGTGCGGTTCACTCTCAAGGGCACTGGCCCCAGCAATCTCGAGATCGTGACGATCGCGCGCGAGGACCGGCCCTGATCGCTCCTCTCCGTCGGCTTCACCGGCGGATCTGGCTCGTCTGGGTCCTGGTGGTGGCGGCGGCCGTGGCCATCATCCTCACCCTCCAGCCATGACTTTCACGGCCAAGTGGAAATTCGATACTGTCCCGGCCGCGATCGTCCTCGTGTGGTTCATCGGGGGCCGGCTCCTCTTCCGCGGCCCCGATCTCTCGGTCTTCCTGACCCAAGGGAGCGCGGCGCTGGCTTTTCTATTCCTGAGCGCGACCTTGAGCCTCGGCCCGCTCGCGCGACTCTGGCGGCCCGCCACCCACTTCATCTTCAACCGGCGTCACCTGGGCGTGACCACCTGGGCGCTGGGCGTCTTCCACGCCACGCTCGTGATGCACTACGGCGCCAAGTGGAAGCCGTCCAACCTGCTCGTCACGCTGCCCGAGGAGCGGTTCCTCGGTCTGCCCTTCCCGCTCTTCGGCGCCGCGGCGCTCCTGATCCTGACCGCGATGGCGGCGACCTCCTGGGACTACTTCCTCCATGCCTGGGGCGCGCCCGTGTGGAAGCGCCTCCACATGCTCGTCTACGTCGCCTACGGCCTGCTCGTCATCCACGCCCTCACGCGCTTCGCCTCCGACCCTGGCCCGATCTCCTGGAAGATTGCGGTGCCCTTCTTCACCGTGGTCGGCACGGTCGCGGCCCTTCATGTCGCGGCGGCGCTCAAGGAGGCGCCCAGGGATCGCGCGGCGGCGGCTCGCGCCGACGGGCTCGTTCCCCTGGGCGATTTCTCGTGGCTGCCGGAGGGACAGGCGACAACCGCGTCCGCCGGCGGCGAGCGCCTCGCCATCGTCCGCTTCGAGGGCGCGCTCTACGCGCTGTCCAATGTCTGCACCCATCAGAACGGACCACTGGGCGAAGGCTGCGTGCGAGAGGGTTATCTCGAATGCCCCTGGCACGGCTACCAATTCGATCCGCGGACGGGCGAATCGCCGCCAGGATTCGACGATCGCGTGCCCACGTATCGAATCGTGACGGTCGACGGCATTACTTACCTGAAACCATAGCGCCGTGGTAGGCTGACGCCCTGATGCGCCGCCTGCTCCGTTCGCTGCTCGTGCCGGCCCTGCTCGCCCTCGTGGTGGGCGTGGCCGTTCTCCAGGTCACTCAGCCGATCGATCTGCACCAGGCCAGCAGCGCCGGCCTCTACAACGAGGAGCACGTCCTCACCGTGCTCGACTCGGTGTCGGGTGACGCGCCGCTGCCCCATGTCCCGGACGCTATCTGGCTGCCGCTCGCCGCAGGCGTCGCGCTCTTCGCGGGCGAGCGCTCAGGATTCACGACTCCGCTCCGCCACACCGATCCCCGCGCTCCGCCTCTCGCCTAGCCCGACTCCGCCGTCTTCCTAGCAGCCGGTCACCGTCGGGACGCCTGCCCCGGCCGCGGCCGCACATCTTCCTCTCGCACGACGGAGGATCACCATGCGCACCGTAATCGGAATTTGTCTGCTCGTCGCCGGCGCCCTCGTGCCGGTGCCGGCGCCGGCCCAAGAAGCCGACGGCCTGCGCCGGCAGCTCGACGAAATGCGCCGGCAGTTCGAGAGCATGAAGGAGCAGTACCAGAAATCGATGGATGCCATGGCCGAGCGCATCCAGCGGCTCGAATCCCAGCCGCCGGCTGCCGCGCCGGTCGTGGTTCAGCCGACGGCGCCCCCGGGCCCGCCCTATGCTCAGGCGCCGCCGCCGACCGCGCCGGCCGGCCAGCCAAGCCTGACGGATCTCGCCCGCCCGCGCGAGCCCTTTGCGCTCTACGAGCGCCGCGGCCCCGGCCAGCTGCTCTTCGACCTCGGTGTCGTGGGTGATTTCGTCGGCAACTTGACCCAGCGCAATGTCCAGAAAGCTGAAGGTGGCACGTTCACGGGACGCGAGAACCGATTCTTCCCGAGGGAAGTCGAGGTAAATCTGTTCGGACGGATCGATCCGTACGCTGAAGGTATCGTTCGGTTCGAGTTTGGCCAGGAGAGCAGCGACCGTGAAGTCAGCGCCCACCTGGCAGAGGCGTACGTGGGTCTGCTGACCTTGCCGTTCGGCACCCGGGCGAAGCTTGGACTGGTGCCAGTACCGTTCGGTCTTCTGAGTCATCTGCACCGGGAGGCGCTGCCGCAGACGGATGCACCTAACGTACTGACGAGGTTCCTAGGGGAAGAGCAGTTTCGAGAGGTGGGAGCCGAGCTCTCCTGGGTAGCGCCGCTTCCCTTCTTCCTCGAGGCTGTAGCCGGCGTCTTCAACGGGGACAATGAGACGGCCTTCGGCCGCGGCAGTCTCAAGTATCCACTCGTGACGGGCCGTGTCCGAACTTTCTTCGATCTGGACGAATGGGGGGCGTTCCAGCTCGGCGCCTCGATCGCCAACGGCCAAACACCCGAGCAGCTCAATAACCAGCTCATCGGCTTCGACGTCAAGTACAAGTACAGGCCCGAGGGCTGGCAGCATGCGCTGTTCACGCTGGGCGGCGAGTATCTCTACGGCATCCGTCAGGTCAACGTGCTGGACTCCGACGTGGGCGTCGAACAGAAACGCACGCGCGAGCGGGACGGCTGGTACGTCTACAGCGAGGTGCAGCCATTCCGGTTCGGCCCGCTCAGTCGCTGGTTGGCGGGGTTCCGGTATGACTGGACCGAGTTCCCCGTGAATCCGGGCCACGAGTGGGCGGTCCAGCCCTATCTCTCCTTCGCCCCTTCGGAGTTCTTGCGCTTCCGGCTCAGCTACAAGCACACCGAGCGCTCGCACCGGGATGGGATCAACCTGAACGATGGCAGCGCCCGGACCGTGGACGAACTCTTCTTCCAGACCACGTTTTTCCTTGGCGCTCATCCGGCGCACCCATTCTAAGGGAGGGTCGAACTATGCGATCCGTGATTCGAATCCTTATCCCGGTGGTCGCCCTTGTCGCGCTGTTCACCCAGAGCGCGGGAGCCGCCGACAAGATTCGTGTGGTGGCAACGACCACCGATCTCAAAGCGCTGACCGAGGCCGTGGGCGGGGATCTCGTCGAGGTGGACGCCCTCGCTCGCGGTAACCAGAATGCTCACGACCTCGAGGTGCGGCCGAGCCTCATGGTCAAGGTGCGCCGCGCTGATCTGCTGATCGTGAACGGCCTCGAGCTGGACCAGTGGGCGGAGGTCGTGGTCACGGGCGCGAATAACCCCAACGTGATTGGAGGCGCGGTGGGACGGGTGGACGCGTCGAGCAGTATTCACGTGCTGGAGGTGCCGACCACCCGGGTCGATCGCTCCATGGGCGATGTCCATCCGCTGGGGAACCCGCACTACACCGTCGACCCGGGCATGGCGCCGGCCATCACCGCCAATATCCTGGAAGGTCTCGCGCGCATCGCTCCCCAGCATCGAGCCGCGTTCGAGCGCAACCGGAAAGAGTTCCTCGGACGCCTCGATCAAGCCATGGCCCGCTGGACGGCGGCCCTTGCTCCGTTCAAAGGAGCGAAGGTGATCGTGGACCACAACATGTGGCCGTACTTTCTGGCCCGGTTCGGCCTTGTCCAGGCGGGATCCATCGAGGAGCGGCCGGGAATCCCGCCCACTCCCGGCCATCTCACCAGGCTCATCGCGCAGATACGAGAGGAGAGGATCAAAGTCATCCTCACCGTGCCGTGGGGTGACCGGGCGCTGGCCGAACGCGTGGCCCAGGAGGCCGGAGCCAAAACGGTCCTTGTGGCATCTGCGGTTGGAGCCGTCAAGGGCACTGCGACGTATATCGATGCGATCGATTACAATGTGAAGGCCGTCGCCCAGGGCCTCCAATGACGACATGACGAGCGACCTCCTCTCGCTGATGTGGATTCCGTTCCTGATGTGCCTGGTGCTCACGGGCATCCACGCTTATCTCGGTTTCCATGTCATCGCGCGCGAGGTCGTCTTCGTCGATATCGCGCTGGCCCAGATCGCGGCCCTCGGTGCCACGGCCGCCTTCCTCCTCGACTTTGATCTCGAGACCTGGGAGTCGTACGCGGTCGCACTGGGCTTCACCATGCTCGGGGCGCTGGTGCTTGCGCTCACGCGCAGCCGGGAGCGCCACGTCTCGCAGGAGGCGGTCATCGGGGTGGTCTACGCGGTCTCCGCTGCGGCTGCGGTGCTGCTGGCCGACCGCTCCCCGCATGGCGCCGAGCATTTGCGCGGCATGCTGGTCGGCAGCATCCTGAGCGTGAGAGGATCGGAAGTGCTCAAGGTCGCGGTGCTCTATGCGGTCATCGGGCTCTTCCATTGGCTGTGCCGGGAGCCGTTCTTCCTGATCTCAACCGATCCGGCCGCCGCCTATCGTGACGGCTGGCGCGTGCGGGGGTGGGACTTTCTCTTCTACGCCTCCTTCGGCGTGGTCGTGACCTCGTCGGTCAGGATCGCCGGGGTGCTGCTGGTCTTCTCCTATCTCATCGTTCCCGCGCTGGCCGCCATCGTCGTGGGCGGACGCATGCGAACCCGCCTGATCGTCGGCTGGGCCTTTGGCAGCGCGGTCAGCATGGTCGCGATGCTGGCCTCGGCCGCGCTCGATCTCCCCACGGGCGCCACGGTCGTCTGCGCGTTCGGCCTGATCCTCCTCGCCCTCGGGCTCTATGCCAAGCTCGCGGGACGCACAGGCAACCTTCTGACAACTTGAATCCCACCGCCGCGCGCTGGCGCGCCGTCTGTCTGGTCACACTCGCCGCCTTCCTGCTCCTGAGCGCGATTGTCGCGAGCGTCGGCATCCTGCCGGGCGACGTCGCCATCCGCCGCGCCGTCCTCGACACCATCGGCGATTCCCTGCACACCGTCGCGCTCGTCGTCAACCCAGGCGGCAAGTGGTGGATTCTCGGGCCGGCCCTCCTGCTGCTGCTCTGGTACTCCCCGGTCGCACGCCGGCACTGGTGGCTCTGGTGGATCCTGCTGGTCTTCGCGGGAGGCATGGAGAAGATCTTCAAGTATGTCGTCGCACGGCCCCGCCCGAGCGGCAGCTCATCAGGATTCCCTAGCGGCCACACGACGGCCGCGACCGCTTTCGCCGTCCTGCTGATCTACATCCTGACCCGAGAGCGCTGGCCCCGCGGCGCGCGCTGGACGCTTACCATCGCCGCGGTGCTCCTTGCTGGGCTGGTCGGCTGGGCGCGCGTCATGCTGCACGCCCACTGGCCTTCCGACGTGCTCGGCGGCTTCCTGATCGGCACCGCCTGTGCCGCGGCGGCCGCGTGGTGGGACAGCAGCCAGCCCTCATGAGAGTGCTCGTCTGGCTCCTGGCCGGGGCGCTCCTGCTCCCCGCCTGCGATCGGTCTCCATTTCCCCGCGGCCGGTTCATCGCCGTCTCGAGCTTCTACCCGCTCTACGCGCTGACCCGCCAGGTCGCCGGCGAGCACGCGGAGGTGCTCTCCCTGGTCCCGGCCGGCGTCGAGCCGCATGATTGGGAGCCCTCGCCCCAGGACCTCAAGCGTCTCGGCCGCGCGCGGCTGTTCGTCTACAACGGCGCGGGGCTCGAGCCCTGGGTGGCCAAGCTGCAGCGCGACGGTGTCCTCAAAGACGCCGTCGTCGTCCGCGCCAGCGAGGGCCTGCCCCTGATCATCCCCGAAGGAAGCGCCAAGCCCGATCCCCATGTCTGGCTCGATCCCGTCTACGTCCAGTCCATGGTCCGGGCGATCGCCGACGGGCTCGCCAAAGCCGATCCGGCCCGCGCAGCAGCCTACAAGGAGAAGGCAAACGCCGCGCTCCAGCGGCTCGAGCGTCTCGATGACGCTTTTACCAGCGGCCTCAAGGACTGCTCCCGGCATGAGATCGTGGTCACGCATTCGGCTTTCGCGTATCTGGGGAAGCGCTACGGCCTGACGGTCGTACCCATCATGGGCATGGCGCCCGAGTCGGAGCCCAGCCCGGCCCAGCTGGCCGCGATCGTGAAGTTCGCGCGGGAGAAGAAAGTGAAGTACATTTTCACCGAGCCGCTGGTGAGCCCCAAGCTGGCCGAGACCCTGGCCCGGGAGGCGGACGCGGAAACCCTGGTCCTCAATCCGATCGAGGGCCTCACGGCGGCGGAGCAGGCGGCGGGCAAGGACTACGTGACGCTCATGGAGGAGAACCTGAAGAACCTCCGCATCGCGCTGGGCTGCCGGTGAGACCGTTCGTCGAGCTCGAGGAAGTGGATTTCAGCTACGGGGAAATCCGCGTCCTCGAAGGCATCAATCTCACGGTGGAGGCGGGAGACTTTCTCGGCATCATCGGCCCGAACGGCTCGGGCAAGACCACCCTGCTGCGCATCATGCTGGGACTGCTCGAGCCGGAGCATGGCCAGGTGCGCCTCTTCGGCCATCCCCCGTCGGCCTTCCGCCAGTGGGGGCGGCTCGGGTACGTGCCGCAGAAGGCCACGCTCGATCCCGCCCTGCCGGCCACCGTCCAGGAAGTGGTGGCCACGGGCCTCGTCCCCGCGCTCGGGCTCTGGGGCCGCGTGGGCGCGACCGAGAGAGGGCGCATCCAGGAAGTGCTGACTCATGTCGGCATGGACGCCCACGCGGGCGCGCGCATCGGCGCGCTCTCAACGGGTCAGCAGCAGCGCGTGCTGATCGCGCGCGCGCTCGTCTCCAATCCGGAGCTGCTGATCCTCGACGAGCCTACCGGCGGCGTGGATCCCGAGGCTCAGACGAGCTTCTACGCCCTCCTGCACCACCTCAATCGGGAGCGCGATGTGACGCTCATCCTCGTGAGCCACGACATCGGCGTGGTGGCCAAGGAGGTCACGAAGCTCGCCTGCCTGAACCGGCGGCTGATCTTCCACGGCCGGCCCGCCGACTTCCTGAGCGACGCGGCGCTGACAGCGCTGTATGGCCCGTCGGTGCGCGTCGTCTCGCACCAGCACTGATGCACTCCGTGCGATTCGCCAGGCAGGGTGCGGCGGCTGCCGTAGCGCGGGACCCCGGCGCGGTCGGGCGGGTGGCGCCCCGGATCGCCCCGCGCGGCGGGCGGAATGGGCCCCCCGAATCACGTCCGCAGCTCGAAGAGCTGCGTTCGTGCGAGTGGGTGATGGAGTCCGTCGTGCGGGGCGGCCGAGGCGACAGGACCCGCCCGTCTCGCGCGTTGGGAGAGGGCACGCCTCGATGAGAGACCATGCTGCCTGAATTCCTCGAATACGGCTTCATGCACCGCGCCTTCGCGGCCGGCGCGATGACTGCGCTCATCTGCCCCGCCATCGGCGTCTTCCTGGTGCCGCGCCGGCTCTCGCTCATCGCCGACACGCTGGCCCACGTGGCGCTGGCGGGCGTCGCGCTGGGCCTGTTCCTCGGGATCTCGCCGGTGCTGGGCGCCCTCGTGGTGACGCTCGCGGGCGCGGTGGGCATGGAGCGGCTGCGCTCGCGCGGCGCGCTCCAGGGAGACGCCGCGCTGGCCGTGTTCCTCTCGGGCGGCTTCGCTCTGGCCGTGGTGCTCATCAGCCTGGCGCAGGGCTTCAATGCCGATCTCTTCGCCATCCTGTTTGGCAGCATCCTCACGGTGAGCCCGACCGATGTGTGGCTCATCATGGCCCTGGGCGCCCTCGTCATCGCCACCGTGGGCACCTTCTACAAGCAGCTGCTGGCCATCACCCTCAATGAAGATCTGGCGCGCACGAGCGGGGTGCCGGTGGGTGCGCTCAACCTGGTGCTGACGATCCTCACGGCGCTGACCACGGTGGTCGCCATGCGCATGGTGGGCGTGCTGCTGGTGAGCGCCATGATCGTGATCCCGACGCTCACAGGCTTCGCGCTCGGGCGAAGCTTCAGGAAAGCCACGGCCATCGCCATCGGGATGGCGCTGCTCTCGGTCCTTCTGGGCTTGATCGCCGCGTATTACCTCCGCCTCGCGGCCGGGGGCGCCGTGGTGCTGACGGCGCTGCTGCTCTTCGCGCTCGCCTCCCTCGTCCGCCGCCGCCCCGTGCGGCGGGCACCGGCACCCGCCGCATGAGCTCCCGCCGTCTCACGATCTTCATCTCGGCCGCGCTGCTCGTCGCGGCGCTCGCGGGGGGCACGGCCGGGCAGAGCACCGAGTGCCCGCGCTGGCGCGAGGCCTTCGCGAGCATGCCGATGCGCATGCTGACGATCCAGGTGGGCACGAAGAGCTTCGCCCTTCGCGTCAAGGTCGCCGACACGAGCGAGCGGCAGGCGGGCGGCTTTCAGTGCGCCACCCGCGAGGAGATCCAGCACGACCTGATCCTCTTCGACTTCGGCCAGGAGATCACCTCGCAGTTCCACATGCAGAACGTCCCCGCGGCACTGGACATCGCCTTCATCAAGAGCGACGGCCGGATCTTCTCGATCCTGCGCATGGACCCCAGCCCCACCGCCCTCTACGGGCCCATGGGCTCCTTCCGCTTCGCGCTCGAGGCACGCGCCGGCTTCTTCGAGAGCCAGGGCATCCGCCAGGGCGAAGCCCGCCTGGTAGTGCCTCAGGCCCGCTGACCGGGCTGTCGTGCACAGCCGCCATACCCACGGCTCGCGGCACAAGCACCGCCTTTGGGTGGTCTTCTCCCTGACGGGCGCCTTCCTCCTGATCGAAGCCGGCGTCGGCTTCTGGACGGGCAGCCTCTCGTTGGTGGCCGATGCCGCGCACATGCTGGTGGACGCCGGCGCCATCCTGCTGAGCCTGCTCGCCGTGTGGTTTGCCGAGCGGCCGGCGACACCCGCGAAAACCTACGGCTACTATCGCGTCGAGATCCTGGCCGCGCTCGTCAATGCCGTCGTGCTCTGCCTGCTGGCCATCGCCATCCTGGCCAAGGCCTACGAGCACCTCTGGCAGCCGCACGAGGTACCCGGCGGACCAATGCTGATCGTGGCCTCGGTGGGGCTGGCGGTGAACCTGCTGAGCATGTCGCTGCTGCACCGGGGCGCTGGGGAAAGCCTGAACGTGCGCGGCGCCTATCTCGAGGTGCTGGGCGATGCCGCGAGCTCAGGAGCGGTCATCGTCGCCGGCGCGATCATCCTCTTCACCGGCTGGGCGCCGGCCGATCCCCTGGCCGGAGTGTGCATCGGCCTGCTGATTCTGCCGCGCACCTGGGGTCTGCTCCGTCAGGCGGTGAACGTGCTGCTCGAGGGCGCGCCCGCCCATCTCGATGTCGGCGAGATCGGGCTGGCGCTTTGCGAGGTGCCCGGCGTCCGCCACGTCCACGACCTGCACGTCTGGACGCTGACGTCGGGGCGCGAGGCCATGAGCGCCCACGTGGTGGTCGAGAGCGGGAAAGCGAGCGACAGAATCCTCGAGGACCTGCACGTGATCCTGCACACCCGGTTCGGCATCGACCACACCACCATCCAGATCGAGACCGAGCCCGCGTCCCTGCTTCAGATCACCCGGCCTTAGTCCCATGACTCCCTCTCCCCTTTGGGGAGAGGGCCGGGGTGAGGGGCGTCTTATCGCCCGTGCACGAGCCAGACAAGTCCGGCGACGGCTGCCAGCATCAGGATGTAGGCGGCCCAACTATTCCACCAGCTATTGACCGGCAGCCGGACTTCATCTCTCTCCCATTCCACTTCGTGCCGCCACGAGAGATCCCCCCTGGCGTATTTCTGGAAGGCTTCAGTCACCCAGTCCAGCGGCAGCGCCCGGCTCTTGCTGCGGTAGCGGCGCTCGAGGGAGCCGTCCTGCAGGTCCAATCCGAAGCCCATTCGCACGCTGCCCTGCGCCTGGACATAGTTCTCGTCGGTGGGGCCGAGAGTGGCCAGCACATTGTGCCCGCCGTCGAGCGAAGCCAGGACCTTGGCGATGGTGGCATCGTCGGGCCGCTCGTAGCCCGTGTCGTGGGTGCTCAGGATCATCGCCAAGGGAACGGTCCCCTCACCTTGCCCCTCATCCCCCTCTCCCTACCCTCTCCCCCTCACCCTGCCCTCTCCCCCAAAGGGGGAGAGGATAAAGGTGAGGGGAGAGGATGAAGGTGAGGGGGAAAGGGAAGCCGCGCTCAGTAGGAGCGCGGAAGGCCCAGCACGTGCTCGGCCAGGTAGTTCAGGGCCATCTGCTGGGAGATGGGCGCGATCTTGTACAGCCGCACCTCGCGCCAGAGACGCTCGACGTAGAACTCCTTCGCATAGCCGAAGCCGCCGAAGGTCTGCAGCGCCGCATCGCAGGCATTGAAGCCCGCCTCGGCCGCCAGCACCTTGGCCGCATTGGCCTCCTTGCCGCAGGGGCGGCCGTGGTCAAAGAGCCAGGCGGCCTTGAGGCACATCACCTCGGCGGCGTCGAGCTCGGCGGAGGCCATGGCCAGCGGATGGGCGATGGCCTGGTTCTTCCCGATGGGCCGGTCGAAGACGATACGCTCCTTGGCGTACTGGACCGCGCGGTCGAGTGCGGCCCGCCCGATGCCCACGGCCTCGATGCCGACCACGATGCGCTCGGGGTTGAGGGACTCGATCAGATGATAGAAGCCCTCCCCCACCGTGCCGACGACGTGATCCTCCGGCACCTCCAGGTTCTCGATGGCCACTTCGTTCGAGTCCACCGCCGCGCGCCCGAGCTTCTCGATCAGCCGCACGTGCATGGCCGTGCGGTCGAAATCGGTGTAGAAGAGCGTCATCCCCTTGAGGGGCTTCGCGGGATCGCGATCGCTGGTGCGGGCCAGCAGCAGGATCTTGTTCGCGTGTTGGGCATTGGTGGTCCACACCTTGCGGCCGTTGACGATGTAGCGGTGGCCCTGCTTCTCCGCGCGCGTCTGGATGCGCGAGGTGTCCGTGCCTGCATTGGGCTCGGTGACGCCGAAGGCCAGGATGCTCTCGCCCGAGCAGATCCGCGGCAGCTCCCGCCGCTTCATCTCCTCGGTGCCGAACTTGATGACCGGCGTCGGCGGGAAGACGTAGAAGTGGATGGGCGACGCGCCCGAGGTGCCGGCCCCCGAGGCGCAGATCTCGTGGAGCATGATCGCCGCCTCGGTGACGCCGAGCCCGGCGCCGCCGTACGCCTCCGGGATCATCAGGCCGAGCCAGCCATTGTCGGCGAAGGCCTTGACGAAGTCGTTGGGATACTCGGCCGTCTTGTCCTTCTCGAGCCAGTAGTCGAGCGAGAAACTCCGCGCCAGGGCGGCGACTTCCTTCTTGATCAGCTCCTGCGACTCGGTGAGCGCGAAGTCCATGAGGGCCTCCGTGGGCGTCCGGCCCCAAGATTATCACGATCCCGGGGGCTTGCCCCTGGCGGGGCCGGTCGGTATGCTGGCGCCATGCCCGAGACACCGGCCATCCAGGATTACCTCGCCGCCATCTACGACCTGGCCGGCAGCAGCGACACGCCCGTCATCGGCGCGCGGCTCGCCCGGCACATGCACATCTCGGCGCCCTCCATCACCGAAGCGCTGCGGCGAATGCAGAAAGACGGCTACATCCGCATGGGCGGCCACAAGGAGATCCGGCTCACCGGTAAGGGCCTCGGCATCGCCGAGACCATGGCGCGCCGCCACCGGTTGCTCGAGCGCTGGCTGACCGACGTGCTCGGGCTCGACTGGTCGAAGGCGCACGACGAGGCCCATCGCCTCGAGCACGCGCTCTCGCCCGTCGTAGAAGAGCGGCTGGCGGAGAAGCTCGGCATGCCCAGCACCTGCCCGCACGGCAATCCGATTCCCGGCATGCCGGCTCCCGAAGCGCATCGCCCCATCCCGCTGAGCCAGGCGCCCACGGAGCGCACCTTCGTCGTCGACCGCATCACCGAGGAGGCCGAGGCAGACCGTCAGCTCCTGCGCTTCCTCTGGGAGAGCGGCATTCGCCCTGGCAGTCGCCTCACCGTGAGCGAGATCGCCCCTTATGCCGGCACGATCTCGGTGGTGCTCGATGGCCGGACCGTCACCATGGGGCTGGTCGCCTCGAGCAAGATCTGGGTCTACGATCCCCAGGAGCCTGTCGGCCGCGCGAAGTCGGGCCGCGCGCGCAAGCCACACAAGGCCCGCGCCTAGATGACCGTCAAGGCGCTGTACGCGCTTCAGAACGGCCTCGTCGGCTTCGAGAAGACCGGGCTCTTCTACGGCGAGCGCTCCGCGGAGCGCGTTCAGATTCCCGTCACCTGCTATCTGATCCGCGCGGGCGACGCGAGCATCCTCTTCGACACCGGCTTCTCGCCCCGCGCCGTGCCGGGGCTGATGCGGAACGACCCGCTCGCCCGCTTCACGGAAGCAGATCTCCTGATTCACCGGCTGGACTCGATCGGCCTCGAGCCCGGCGACGTCGACATCGTCGTGCTCTCCCATCTACACTATGACCACGCCGGCGGGGCGCATATCTTCGACAAGTCCGAGCTGGTGGTCCAGCAGGACGAGTATTCCTACGCGCGCTATCCAGCGTCGTTCTTCGCCTCGTTCTACTACCGGAAGAACTTCGACCTGCCGGAATACAAGTGGCGGCTGCTCGATGGGGATGCTGAGCTCGTGCCCGGCGTGACCGTGCTCCGCAGCGACGGCCACACGCCGGGCCATCAGTCGCTCCTGGTCCAGCTACCGGAGACGGGACCGGTCATCCTGGCTGGCGACTGCTGCTACTGGCAGCGCAATATCGACGAGGAGCTGCCGCCGGGCGTGGTCTGGGATCCGACTCGCGCCATGCACTCGATCAAGCGGCTCAAGACCATCGCCCGCCTCACCGGCGGACGCATCTTTCCGAGCCACGACCCGGGGTTCTGGGCCAAAGCCGCCAAGGCCCCCGACTGCTACCGCTAACCCCTCACCCTGCCCTCTCCCCATAGGGGAGAGGGAGACTGACACCGTCGCCCCTGAACAACCCTCGCCCCCGAAGCGGGAGAGGGAATCCTCAAACCCTCGCCCCCGAAGGGGGAGAGGGCAGGGTGAGGGGGAGTAGCTCGAAAGGAGATTCCATGGGCGTTCTGGACGGCATCAAGGTCATCGAGCTGGCCCGCGTTCCGCCCGCGGAGCTGCCGGGCATGATGTTCGCGGACATGGGCGCCGACGTGCTGAAGATCGAGACGCCGCCGGACGGCCCCGAGGACGAGGAGTCGAAGCGGCGGGCGGCCTTCGTCTACGTCAATCGCAACAAGCGGTCGCTGGCGCTCAACATGAAGGCGCCGGAAGGCCAGGCGGTCTTCAAGAAGCTGGCCGCCGGCGCCGACGTCCTCATCGAGGGCTTCCGCCCCGGCGTCATGAAGCGCCTCGGCGCCGACTACGAGTCGATCCGCGCGATCAACCCGCGCATCGTCTACTGCTCGCTCTCGGGCTTCGGCCAGAATGGTCCCTACCGGGACTATCCGGCCCACGATGGCAACTATCTCTCGCTGGCCGGCATCCTCGGGCTCATCGGCGAGCCCGATCGCAAGCCCGTCTTCCCGCTGAACCTCGTCGCGGATTACGCGGGCGCGAGCCTGCACGGCGCGCTCGGCATCATGTTCGCGCTCTTCGCCCGCGAGCGGACCGGCAAGGGGCAGCACGTGGACGTCGCCTACCTGGATACCTCCGTGGCGCTCCTGGCCGCTACGCCCAACATGCGCTTCTTCTTCAGCGATGGGCTGGCGCCCAAGCGCGGCGCGGGCTTCCTGGGCGGCTCCTACCCCTACTACGCGGTGTACGAGACCAAGGACCAGAAGCTCCTGACCATCGGCTGCACCGAGCCCTGGCTCTGGGAGAACTTCTGCAAGGCGATCGGCCGGCCCGACTTCGTCCGCTTCGCGCGGACGAACGACCAGTTCGTGCGCGCGGCCAATGCCGAGGAGATCAAGGCGCGCGAGGAGATCGAAGCCGTCATCCGGACGAAGAACCGCGACGAGTGGTACGAGATCCTGGTCAAGGCCGACGTCTGCGTGGGCAAGGTCTACGAGCCCGAGGAGATGGTGGCCGACCCCCAGGTCCAGGCGCGCGACATGATCGTAGAGGTCAAGCACCCCGCCCACGGCGCCATCAAGGAGTTCGGCATCCCGATCAAGCTCTCCGCCACCCCCGGCGCCGTGCGCGCCGCCGCCCCGCATGCCGGCGAGCATACCGACCAGGTCCTTCGCGAGCTGGGACTGGCGGCGGGCGAGATCCGGGCGCTGCGCGAGAAGAAGATCATCGCCTGACGGGAGAGGACGCCCACCGTGAAGAAGGTCCTGGTGGTGCTCGGCATTCTGTTCCTCGTGATCCTCGCCCTGGCCGCGGTCGTCCTGGGCTGGGGCTATTCCATGCTCTGGGGCAGCGAGGGCGAAGCGAAGACCTATGTGGACCGGACGGTGCCGAGCATCGTGTCGGCGTGGGATGTCAAGACCCTCGTGGCGGAGTCCGCGCCCGAGCTCTTGAAAGCGGCCCCGCCAGAGAAGCTTGAGGTCCTCTTCGCAGCCTTCGCCACGCGGCTCGGCCCCCTGAAGCAATACAACGGCGCCACGCGCGAGCGCTACTTCGTGAATCTCAATCCCTGGAACCGCTTCGTTACCTTCAGCTACGTGATCGATGCCACGTTCGAGAAAGGCCCAGCCAAGATCCGTCTGGGGATCATCGGGCGGGGCGGGCAGTGGAAGATCACCGACTTCTTCGTCGTGTCAGAGGCTCTCATGCCTCGGTAGCCTGCCGAGTTGAACGTTCGTAGTTCTTTCGCCGGCTGGGTCCGGGGCTGCTCTCCCGCAACACGCTGCGTTGCAACCCCCTGATCGGTTCGTCACGAGCCACGAGAACACGGCCCATCGCCACATCGATACGCACAAGCTACGGTTCCGGCTAGAGCAGCCCCGGCCCCACCCTCCGCCATCAGCGACAGACTCACTCACCACACTGGGACTCCCGAGGTGGGCGGGTGGCGCCGCGGGCGGCCCCGCACGGCCGCGCGAAGTGGGCCCCCGAGTCCCGCCCGCAGCTCAAGGCAGTTCGAGCCGAGGGACGGCCGAGCACCTTAGGCGCGAGCGTCACGAGGCGAGGGTGCTGAGTTGAGTCTGCGTTCGGGCGAGTGGGTGAGGGAGCCGGCCGCGCGGGGCCGCCCGCGGCGCCAGGACCCGCAGGCTTCGGCATTCTCATTCTGGCGGCTATCGCATATTCCCCGTATGGCCGAGGGAGTAGCGGCCCGGCTGCGGCCATACCGTGAGGCCGTGGGGCTCCTTGCCCACCGGGATCTTCCGCATCTCCCCCGACGCAGTGTCGATGGCGTAGACGACATCGTCGTAGCGCCCCGACAGCCAGAGCGTCTTGCCGTCCACACTCACGTTGCCCATGTCCGGGCTGCCGCCGCCTGGAATCGGCCAGGTGGCGACGATCCGGTGCGTGGCGAAGTCGATGACGGAGACGCTGCCCTTGCCGCGCGGGGGGCCGTGAATATGCGTCGAGCCGCGGTTGGCCGCGTAAAGCTTCGTCGCGTCGCGGCTCGGGTACAAGCCATGCGTGCCCACGCCGGTCTGGATGAAGCCCGTCTCCCTGAAGCTGTCGCCGTCGATCACGAACAGCCCGCCCGCCTTCATATCGGCCACGAAGAAGACCTTCCCGTCGGGGGAGATCCGGATGTCCTGCGGCATGCCACCCTTCGACAGACGGAGAGAGCCCAGCACCTTCCGGGCGACCAGGTCGATCTTCGCCAGGCTCCCCTGGAACTCGCAGGTGAAGATCACGAAGCGGCCGTCGATCGAAAAGTCGGCGTGGTTGATTCCCGCGCAGTCCGGCACCGCGAGCGAGTGCTGCAGCGCCATCGTGTGCGGATCGCGGAAGTCGAGCCGCTTCAGCGCCTCCGCGACGACAATGGCCGATCGCCCATCGGGCGTGAAGTACATGTTGTAGGGATCGTCCACCGCAATCGCCTTGCCCGGCTTCCCGGTCGTGGGATCGATGGGCGTCAGGCTGCCGTCGGTCCGCCCCTCGGCATTGTTCGTCACCCAGAGCGTCTTCAGATCGTACGAGGGCACGACATGCTGAGGGTTCACGCCCACGCGGAAGCGACCGACGACCTTGAAGGTCGCCGGGTCGATCACGGACACGTCATTGGACTTGAGGTTCGGCACGTAGACGCGCGGCAGCGCATGGGCCACGGCGGGGCTCAGCTTGTCGGGCCGGGTTTCACTGTAGAGATTGGCGGGATCCGTCACGGGGGGCATGCCGGCGACCGTCTCCACGGGCCGGGCCGACTGTTGAGCCGCGGCGGACCAGCCCCATGCGGCCAGCGCCAGCCCGACTCCCAGCACCCCGAGCGTGCGCCGCATCAGCGGTGGGCCATCGACTTCCTGATCGCCTCCACCGTTCGGGTCACGATCAGCTCCACCCCGAGCCGGCCCAGCTCGGCACTAGCCCGGCTCGGATCGCCTGACACCCCCGTGGCATCCCTGGATCCCGGCCCAGGTCGCAGTCGCTCGCTCCGCACCAGACGCGGAGCCACAGCCAGCATCAGGGAGGTATCAGCGAGACCGGCATGACTGCCCACCTCATCATCCCGATAGCCTCGCCCCTGGAGAAGGCGCGGGAACTCCGCCTCGGCCGCTCGGTAGTACTCCTCGATCGCGTGCACCCGAGCGGGTGCCGTGGCCCATTCGCGATTCAGCCGGCCGGCCACCACCTTCTGGCCGGCCTGCGTCCCTCCATGATCGCCGAGAAGGATGATATCCCTGAAGCCGTGGAGCTTGAAGCTGCGCGCGGCGTATTCGAGCCCTTTCTGGAAGCTCTCGTTCGGGATCGTGATCGTTCCCGGGAAGCGCATGTGCTCGGTAGCCGGGCTGAGCTGCCCCTCCGGCACGTACGCGATCACCGGAGCCACGAGCGTATGGCCCAGGGCGCGCGCGATCTTCTCCGACAGCGCCCTCACCCGCACATTGTGCTTGCCGAGCGTCATGTGAGGCCCGTTCTGTTCCGTTCCGCCGATGGGCACGATGATGGCCGTGCTCCCGGCCGCCAGGAGATCGCGGATCTCCGTCCAGGTGAGCTCTTCGAGCAATACCGTATCGGGCGCCTGTGCCCATGCGGGACCCGCGCAGAGCAGAGCGACGAAGACGGTCACCGCCAGCGCTCCTGCTCTCATTGGCCGCAGCCTCGCTCGATGTCGCACCTGGCTCTCCCTTCGCGGGCCGATGTCCCCGATCGCCGTCGATTGCCGTGGCCCGATTGTACCCACGGGAGCCGGGCCGCGCGGTGATCTTCGCCCGCCGCCAGGGCTATCGGGAGCCCAATCCAAAGAAGATGTTGGCCATGACGGCCTGAATCAAGGCCTCGCGCGACCGCTCGCCCATCACCGATAGCTGGCCGTCCACCGCCAGGCTCGACAGCCCGTGCGAGGCTGACCACGCCGCCAGAGCCAGCTCTTCGGCATCGCCCGGGCGCACCACTCCGGCTCGCTGACAATCCTGGATGGCTGCCACGAGGAGGCCGAAGGTTTCTTGGGCCGCGGCCTTCAGCAAAGGATAGGCGCTCCGATCCGCCGCCGCCTGACCGAACATGATCCGGTAGTGCGCCGGGTGAGCCATGGCGAAGTCGACATAGGCCCGTCCGAGCGCGTGGAAGCGGCCCAGCGGGTCCCCTTCATGGGGGGCGGTCGCCTGGCGCATGGCCTCGGTCAGTGACCGGAAGCCCTCTTCGGCCACGGCGGCCAGCAGGGCCTGCTTGTCGGTGAAGTGACGGTAGGGCGCGGCCTGAGAGACGCCGGCCTTGCGCGCCGCTCCCCGCAGCGTCAGTGCGCCGACCCCCCCGCTTTCCACCAGCTTGACGGCGGCAGCCACCAGAGCCTTGGGCAGCTTGCCGTGATGGTAGCGCCCCCGCCGCCGGCCGACGGCTCCGGGTTCCTGGCCAGCGGGACGGGCGGGGATCCGGGTCATGACGCCACCCTACACTTTCTTGTTGACATCGTCAACATCCAATGTTAACGATGTAATCATCAAGGAGGACCTGCCATGCTCAGGATCGGGCTTGGGTTTGCGCCGTGGATCGGCTTCTGGGTACTCGGGGGCCTCGGGTACCCTAGGCTGGCCGTGTCCTGGGGCCTCCTGGCCTCGCTGCTCCTCTGCGCGCGGGATCTGCGCCGGGGCCGTCTCAAGGCCATGGAGGCCACCGCGTCAGGCTTCTTCGCGCTGCATGCCGTGGTCGGCGGAATGCTGGGCGCATCCGCCCTTGCCTCGTGGGATCCCGCCCTTGCCAGCGGGGCATTGGCCACGATGGCTTGGGGAACACTGCTGGCCGGCACTCCCTTCACCGCACAGTATGCCCGGGAAGATTGGCCGCGGGAATTCTGGAACGCGCCTCTGTTTCTCCGCATCAATGCCCTGCTCACCAGAGCCTGGGCCTTGATCTTCACCGGCAATGCGGGGCTGGGCCTTCTGAGCCTGCTCTGGCCCGAGGGGCAATTCTGGCTCGTCGCGGTGCTGTCTCAGCTCGGCATTGCCGCAGGCGTCGCGGCTTCGATCGTCGTTCCCCGCTGGTACCCGCGCCGATGGGCGGCCCGGGAAATCGCTGCTCGCGATCCTTACCCATGGCGGCCTCCCCGCTTCACGCCGGGCCAGCGCGGGGACGGCGAGCACGACGTCATCGTCGTCGGAGCGGGCATCGGTGGGCTCACCGCCGCGGCGCTGCTTGCCCGTCGGGGACTCAGGGTGCTGGTGCTGGATCAACACTACCTGGCGGGCGGCTTCTGCACCTCCTGGCCGCGCATCGTGCGCGCGGGCGAGCAGCGCCTTCGCTATGTCTTCGACGCGGGGGTCCACGACGTGAGCGGGCTCGGCCCGGCAGGGCCGCTGCGCTATCTGCTCCGCGAGCTGGATTTGGAGACGCGACTCGAGTGGCGGCGGACGAGCCATGAGTATCGCCTGCCCGGCCTCCAGCTCAAGGCCCCCCGCGACGCCGGGGCCTTTGCCGCGGCGCTCGCGGAGCGTTTCCCAGCCGAGCGCGCCGGCATCCTGGCATTCTTCGCCGAGATGGAGGCGATGTATCGCGAGCTCTATGCCGACGCCTATCTCACCGGTGGTGTCCCCTGCCCGCCGACCAGCGTGGACGCCCTGCTCGCCTACCCGGCGGCTCATCCCCATGCCTATTGCTGGATGAACGTCCCCTTCGGTCGCATGCTCGAGACCTATTTTCGCGATCCCGGCCTCAAGCAATTCCTCTCGATGCTCACCGGCTATCTCTCGGACGATCCGACGGCGCTCACCGTCACGGCCATGGCCCCGATCTTCGGCTACTACTTCGACGGCGGGTTCTATCCCCTCGGCGGCTCTCAGGCCCTGGCGGACGCCCTGGTGGCTGCGATCGAGGAGCAGGGCGGCCGGGTGCGCCTCAGGACCCCGGTGGCGCGAATCCTGGTGGAGAACGGTCGCGCGACAGGCGTCGCGCTGGAGAGCGGCGAGGTGCTGCGCGCGCGCGCCGTGATCTCGAACGCCGACCTCCGCCGCACCTTTCTCGAGCTGGTGGGCCGGGAGCACCTGCCGGAGGATTTCGCGACGCGCCTCGAGTCGCTGAGGCCCTCCACGTCCGCCTTCGTTGTCTACCTGGGAGTCGACTTCGTGCCCGACATCGAGCCACTCACCTTTTGTTCAAATCAGGGACGGGGGCTCGGCATCGTCGTCACATCCAAGATGGATCCCTCGCTGGCGCCGGAGGGACATGCCAGCGTGACGCTGGTGAGCCTGATGCCCTCCACCGAGGTCGCGGGCTGGGACCGCAAGGCGCCGGGCTACGCGGCGAGGAAGCGCGAGGCGGGCGACGCGCTGCTGGAGATGGCGGAGCGGGTGCTGCCGGGGCTTCGGCAGCGCATCGTCTACCGCCAGGACGGCAGTCCCGCGACGTTCGCCCGTTATGCCTGGACCAGCAGCGGGGCCATCTACGGCCCGGCGGCCGGCCAGTGGCGTCCAGCGGCCAAGTCGCCGATCGAGGGGCTCGTGCTGGCGGGATCAGGCGTCTTTCCGGGCGCGGGAGTGGAAGCCGTGGTGATCTCCGGCACCCTGGCGGCCAATGCGCTTTACCCGATCACCAAGGCGAGCGGCGAACCGTCTCGCGTGGAGGCGCTCGCCGCCTGAGCCCGCGCGCCCGGATCGGCGCTGAGGCATTCGCGCAGCCGGACCACGTCGCCGATCACGATGGTGGCTGGAGCCGACAGATGGGCCGCGCGCCGGGCGATGTCCCCGAGCGTGCCCGTCACCACCTCCTCGGCCGGCGTCGTGCCTCGGTGAATCGCGGCGGCGGGCGTGGCGGGATCGCGGCCCGCGGCCAGAAGCCGGCCCGCGATCTCCGGCAAGGCTTTCACTCCCATCAGAATCACCAGCGTATCCACGCTTTGGGCCAGCCCCTCCCAGTCCACGCGGGGACCAGGCTTGGCCGGATCCTCATGGCCCGTGACCACGGCGAAGGATGAGGCCAGGGCGCGGTGGGTGAGCGGGATGCCAGCGGCGGCGGGGACAGCCACAGCCGAGGACACGCCCGGCACGATCTCGACCGGGATGCCCGCCGCAGCGCAGGCCATCGCTTCCTCGGCGCCGCGACCGAACACGAAGGGGTCGCCGCCCTTGAGCCGCACCACCAGACGCCCGACCTCGGCATGGGACACGAGCAGCTGATTGATGGCCGCCTGTGGCATGCAGTGGCGGCCCGCGGACTTGCCCGCGAAGATGCGCAGGGCCCGGGGCGGCGCTTCCTCGAGGAGCCGCGGGCTCACCAGCTGGTCGTAGACGACCACGTCGGCGCGCCTCAGCCATCGCAGCCCGCGCAGCGTGATCAGCTCGGGATCTCCGGGACCCGCGCCCAGCAGCACCACGCGCCCGCTAGCCATCGAGCCGCTCCCGGAGCCGCTCACGCGCCTCGTCCAGCCGGCCGATGGTGACGAGCCGGCGGACTTCGCCGTCCAGCGCCTGCCGCCAGCGCTCCCAGGGCTGCGGCACCGAGCGCTCGCGCAGCCGGGCGCGCGCCTCCGCCGCCACCTCGAGCAGGGTAGCGTAGTCCTCGCGGTCGAAATGCGTCTCGAGCTCGTCACGCACCGCGCGCGAGAGCGCCGGGCTGGCGCCGGCCGTGGAGACGGCAACCGTCAAGGGCCCACGCCTGAGTACCGCCGGGAGGATGAAATCGCAGTGGGCGGGATCGTCGGCCGCATTGATCAGGACGCCGGCGGCCCGGGCGTCGGCGGCCACCGTGGCATTGACCTCGCCATCGTCGGTGGCGACGAAGGCCAGGGATTGGCCCGCGAGATCTCCCGTCTCATAGCCCCGCCGGATGACGCGAATCTGCCCCTCGTTGGCCCAGGCCTCGAGCCGGGCCATAAGCGCCGGGCTCACCACGGTGACGCGCGCGCCGGACCCGAGCAGTCCGCTCACCTTGCGCTCGGCCACCCTGCCCCCGCCGACCACCAGGCAGGCGCGACCGGCCATGTCCACGCAAATCGGGTAATAACGCATCAGCGCTCGGGGAGCAGCTCCCCGCGGACTGCCAACGGTGCCGGCGCCTGGGCTTCGAGAGCGACGCGCCTGCGATAGGTGAGGTAAAGCGCCATGCCGGTGAATACGAGGCCACCCACCACATTGCCGAGCGTCACCGGAAGCTGGTTCCACAGCCACCAGTCGCCGACCCCGACGCCGGCGCCGAGCAGCATACCCGCGGGGATCGCAAACATATTGACCACCGAGTGCTCAAATCCCTGGGCGAAGAAGGTCAGGATCGGCAGCCACATCGCCGCGATCTTGCCCGCCGTGGACTGGGAGGTCAGCGCCATCACCACGCCCATGGTGACCATCCAGTTGCACAGGATTGCCTTGGCGAAGACCACCACCATCCCATGCGCACCGAGCTTCGCGTACCCGAGGGTCTTGGCTTCGGCGACGGCGATGAGCTGACGTGCCATCTCCGAATCAGGCGCGACGGTGAGCGTGAAGAGCCAGGCGTAGAAGACCCCCCCCACGAGATTGCCCAGGAACACCCAGCCCCAGTTGGACAGGAGCTCGCCGATGCCGATCTTGCCCTCGCGCAAGGACAGCGGCAGCAGCGCGAAATTGCCCGTCACGAGCTCGAGCCCCATCAGCACGATCATGACGAAGCCCACGGGGAACACCAGCGCGCCCACCAGCCCCACCTTTGTCTGCAGCGTGGCCGTGAAGGCCAGCGTGGTCGCAAATCCGAGCAGCGCGCCCGAGAGAAATCCCCGCATCAGGAGGTCGGACACCCCGAGCTTGGCCTTGTTGGTCCCGGCCTGCACCATTTGATCGATCACCGAATCCGGCTTCACGTATGACACGGTCGCTCCTTTCTTGCGCCGCGCGTGGCGACGCTACTCCTTGATGAAGAACCCCGGCCCGTCCGGCACGAGCGGGAAGGTCTTGAGCTTGAGCTGGCTGTCGGTCGAGCACGCACCCGTCTTGAGATCGAATCGGTAGCCGTGGGCCGGGCACACCACTTCTCCGCCCTCCACGGTGCCCGTAGCCAGCCCGATCCCCGCGTGGGGGCACCAGTTCTGGGTGGCGTAGAGCTGGCCTCCACACTTGAACACCGCCACCTCCGTGCCATTGACCGTAAGTACGCGGCCCCGTCCCTCGGCCACATCGTCCGGGCGGATCATCGAGATCGGTGGCGGCTCGAGCCGCTGAGGCGCCGCCGGCGCGGGCTGGAGCAATCGGATCTGCCGCCTCACCTTCTCGAACTCCGCGAACCGCGTCAGCCCCTCGAGCACGCGCGGCAGCTCGTCGCAGGGCACATTCTCGAGCACCTTGATTCCCTGGTTGGCCTCGGGGCCGGAGGAGCCCCCGACGAAGACGTCGACGGCGTCGACGACTTTGCCGTCCACCTTGGTCTTGACGCCCAGCAGCCCGATGTCGCCCACGGTGTGGTTGCCGCAGCCGGCCGGGCAGCCCGACCAGTGCATCCGGATCACCTTGGTCGCGGGCACCTTGGACTCGAGCGCCTTGGCGATCTTCAGCGCGCGGCTCTTGGTCTCGATCACCGCGAGGTTGCAAAACTCGACGCCAGTGCAGCTCACCAGTCCGCGCATCACGCCAGACGGGTCATAGCGGAGCGCCCTGAGCAGCGGCTCCACCGTGAGATTGCCGACCTTGGCGTCGGGCACATGCGGGATGATCACGTTTTGGTCCACCGTGAACCGCAACTCGCCCGTCCCATAGCGCTCGGACAGCCGCGCCAGCTCGAGCAGCTGGTCCCCCGTCACCCGCCCCACAGGGACCAGGAGGCCGACGTAGTTGAGTCCGGGCTGCTTCTGGCGGAACACGCCGACGTGGTCCGTCGAGGTCGCGACTCGCTGATCGGCGCCGGCCTTTTCGAGCCGTCGGCCGACGCGCATCTCCACCTCCTCGCGGAACTTCGCCTCGCCCCAGGCGTCCAGGAGAAAGGCCAGCCGCGCCTTATTGCGCGCCTCGCGCAGGCCGTGGTCTCGAAAGGCGAGCGTGATGGCGCTGCACACCTCGGCCGCCTCCTCCGGGCGCACGAATACGTCGAGGGGCGAGGCGACGGTGTAGCCGCCCGAGCCGTTCTTGCCGCCCACGAGCACGTTGAAGCCTTTGACTTCGTCGAGACCCACCGTCTTGGTCGCCGGCACCAGCGCGATGTCCTGGGTCTCCGCGTGGGTGCAGTTCTCCCGGCAGCCGGTGATCGCGACATTGAACTTGCGTGGCAGGTTCGTGTAGGCCTTGTTGCCCACCAGCATGGTCGTGAAGGCCCGCGCGATCGGCGAGGCATCGAGCAGCTCATTGGGCGTGAGGCCGAAGGCGGGGCAGCCGATGATATTGCGAACATTGTCCATCCCGGTCTGGAGCGTCACCAGTCCGACCTCGAGCAGCTCGTCGAGGATCTGCGGCACGTGGCCGATCCGCAGCCAGCGCAGCTGGATCTGCTGGCGCGTGGTGATATCCGCCAGCCCGCGGCCGACGCGATTGGCGATGCCGGCGATCGCGCGGATCTGCGCGGCGCTGGCCACGCCATTGGGGATGCGGATCCGCATCATGAAAAAGCCTGGCGTCTGCTTGCGGAAAAACACGCCCCACCACTTCAGCCGATCGAGGTCGCCTTCCTCGATCGCGTCCAGGCCGAGCTCGGCATAGCGTGGGATGTCCTGCCCCACATCGAGCCCGTCCTTTTGCGCCTTGAGCTCCTCGATCTTGTTCATCGCCCTCCCCGGTGCTCGAGAAAGAAAAATGGCGCCTTTCGAGTCGAAAGGCGCCATTGCCTGCATCTTCGGCCCCACGATGGGCCGCCTGTCATTCAAAGCATTGGGCTCATGAGCAGCAACCCGCGTACCAACCCTCTCGGACGGACCGAAACCAGCGAGAAACAATAGCGGAACCGCACGTTCATGCGACCGCTGCTGAGCGCGAAGCGGAAGGCGAGGCTGCTGAACAATCGCGCAGTGGGCGGGAACTGCTCATTCAGCAGGCGCCGTCCCGGCGGCACGGCGCGGGACGGCGCGGGCCTTGGAGACGGGTTACTGGGCGAGCCACACCTTCATGAAGGTATTGTTGTCGTAGGTCGTGAGCCCGGGCTTGTAGTTTCGCAGGCGCTTGTCCTTGAAGAACCAGCCTTCCACCCACCCCACCGCGATCGAGGCGGCATCGCCGCGGGTCAGGATATAGCGCTGGAGCTCCCAGTAGAGCTGCTTGCGCTTGTCGTGATTGGATTCCTTGAGCGCCCGCTCCGCCAGCTCGTCCACCTTTGGGTCCGACATGCGACCGTAGTTGCTGCCCGACCCCGTCGTGTACGCGATATGAAAGACGCCGGACGGGTCGTTGACGTCCATGCTGCGGTCCTGGGTGGCGATCAGCGTGAAGTCGCCCTTGCCCCATGCGGCGTAGCCCGCGGCGCTCTCGTGGGTCTTGAGCGTCCCACGGATGCCGATCTTTCGGAGCTGGGCGATGACCACCTGGGCGCGGTCCACGTAGTTCCCGACCGCGCGCGTGGCGATCTCGATGTCGAGCCCGCCCGGATGGTGTTTTTCGACGAGGCGCTTGGCCTCGGCGACGTCCGCGTCCTTCGGCTGGCGGCAGCCGGGCATCTTGTTGACCTCCTCGAGCGGCAGCGCGAAGTCGCCGACCAGCTTGGGATCGAGGATCGCGCAGGGCACCCCCGCGCCTTCCAGCGTCTTGGCCACGAGCTCCTGGCGGTCGAGGGCGAGGTTCACGGCGCGCCGGAGGTCAGCATTGTTGAACGGCGGCCTTTGCGAGTTCAGGTAGGCTAGGAAGAGCGTGTTGATCGACGCCTGGTAGATCTCGACATCGTCCCGGGCCCGTCTGAGCTCCTCCGCCTGCGTCTTTCGCATGGGCGGCCAGGCATCCCAGAGCATGACCTTGGCGGCCTTGGCGGCGGCGAGCTGGGTGGGGCCGCCGACCAGGATAAATTGCTTCACGCCGTCGAGATACGGCAGCCCGGGAATGAAGTAATTCGGGTTCTTCTCCCACTCGATCACGCTGCCGCGCTCGTACTTCTTGAAGCGGAACGGCCCGGTGCCGATCTGGGCCTCGGGCTGGTTCAAATCATTGTGTTTGGCCAGGACGTGCTTGGCGGCGACGCGGCACCATGCCGACGCCAGGGACGGCAGGAACGGCGCCGCCGCGAACTTGAGCCGGAATTCCACCGTGCCGGCATCGAGCATCTCCACGCTCTGGACCAGCGGCTTGAGCGAGGCCCCGCACTTCGGGCTCTGGAACTCGGGATTGAGGATCCGGTCGAAGGAAACCTTGACGTCGGCGGCGCTGAACGGCTGGCCGTCGTGCCACTTGACGCCTTTCCTGAGATGGAACGTGTAGGTCTTGCCGTCGGGCGAGATCGTCCACCGCTCGGCGAGGTCACCGGCGACCTTGCTCGGGTTGTCGGGGTCGTAGTGCAGCAGCCCGCTCCAGATCCCGGCCGTGGCCTGCTGCACCACCAGCGGCGACTCGGCGTGGACATCGAGGCGCCCCGGGTCGCCGTAGTCGAACCAGGTGAGGACGCCGCCGGGGCGCGGCTTCTCCTGGGCCTCGGCAGAAGTGGCCCGGCCCGGCGTACCGGCGGGGCCCAGCAGGGCCAACACAGCGATGGCAGTGAAGACGACGCGCGAGAACCTCATTGTTCCCTCTCCTTTCAGCGTCGGCCCACGAGGGCCGGTCTTGCGCTGCGCTAGCCGAGGCCGCCCCGCAGGCGGGGGTCGGTCAGATCCCGGATCGAGTCGCCGAGGAGGTTGAGGCCGAAGACCGCCAGGCTGATCGCCAGCCCCGGAAAGAATACCATCCACGGCGCCGTCTCGATGGCCTGAACTCCTGCCGTGAGCATCCCGCCCCAGGACGGCTCGTCGGGCGGAGCGCCCGCGCCGATGAAGCTCAGCGAGGCCTCGACGACGATGGCGTAGGAGACATTGGTCGTGACGAGGACGATATAGGCCGCCACGCAGTTGGGGATGAGATGACGGCAGATGATCCGCCAGTGAGAGCTGCCGACGGCCCGCGCGGCCTCGATATAGGGCGTGGCGACGACGCCGAGCGCCACCGACCGGATCGTCCGCGCCGCCGTCGGCGTGAGCAGGATCACCAACGCCAGGATGACATTGTTCACCGACTGGCCCAGCGCCGCCATCAGGGACAGCGCCAGGATGATCGGCGGCAGCGCCATCAGCGAGTCCACCACGCGCTGGCTGCCGGCGTCGGCCGCGCCGCCGAAATACGCCGTCACGGCGCCCCAGACCGAGCCCAGCGTCACGCCGAAGACGACGGACACGACGCCCACGTAGAGGGAGAGCCGCGCGCCCCAGATGACGCGGCTCAGCACGTCGCGGCCGACCTGATCCGTGCCCATGGGGAATTCCGCGCTCGGCGCCAGGTACGGCGCGAAGCTCACCTCCTTCGGGCCGTGGGGCGAAGATCAGGGCCTGGACGGTGGGATAGTCCCGCTGGCTCACGGCCTGGACGAGCGCGGTGCCCATGCCGGGGACCACGAAGATGATCTCCATGATCACCAGGCCGCCGAGCAGCCGGCCGCCCCACCACCCGATGAACGTGACGACCGGCAGCAGCGAGTTTCGAAGCGCGTGCCGGTACATGACGGACCCCTCCGCGATGCCCTTGGAGCGCGCCGTTCGCACGTAGTCCTGGCGGACCGTCTCGAGCATCTGCGACCGGGTGAGCCGCGTGATCGGAGCGCTGATGTAATAGGCCTGGGCCAGGGCGGGCCAGATGAGCTGCTTGAGGTTTTCCAGGGGATTCTCCGTGAACGCCACGAATTCCAGCGGCGGCAGCCAGCGGAAGAAGCGGACGAGCCCGTAGAGGATGAGCGCTCCGGTGAAGAACAAGGGCAGGCTGAGGCCGCTCAGGCTCACGAGACGCGCCAGGTAATCGAGCGCGGTGTTCTGCCGCGCCGCCGACACGACGCCCAGCGGGACCGCCCAGACGATGGCGATCACGAGAGTGAGGAGGGCGAGCTCCATCGAGCGCGGAAAGCGCTCGCGGAGGATGTCGCCCACCGGCCGGCGCTGGGCGTAGGATCGCCCGAAGTCGCCGTGCGCCGCCGCCCCGACCCAGGCGAGGTACTGGACGGCCACCGGCTGATCGAGCCCGAGCTCCTGGCGGATTTTCTGGATCTGCTGCTGCTGGACGGCGCTCGACTCCGAGCCGGTCTGGTACACCAGGATCTCGGCGATGTCCCCCGGCACGAGGCGCATCAGCACGAAGATCAGAATGGAGGCGCCGATCAGCGTGGGAACGAAGAGGAAGAGCCGCCGGGCCACGTAGAGGTACATCGAGTCCGCCGGTATGCTACTGGCGATGAACCCACGCCGTCAAGGCGGTGCGCTCCGTCCGCGAAAGCGAAGGCCGCGGCGGCGGCTCATCTGAACCGCGGTATGACCTTGGCCGCGAAGAGCTCGAGGTTTTCGAGCACCTGCTCGTGCGGCGAGAGGCCCTGGTTGAGCCAGATGAAGAACTCCTCGAAGCGCAGCGCGTTCTGGAGCGTCTCGAGCTGGCGGCTGATGGCGTCGGGGTCCCCGATGAGCTCGAGCCCTTTGGGGAAGCCGAAGGGCGTGAACCATTCGTCGTGGGCCCAGCGATAGGACTGGGCGAAGGCTTCGGCCTTGCCGGCGTCGTGGGCGACGGAGAGGAAGCCGCCGAGCGCCACCGACTCGCCCCACCTGAGCGAGCGGCCGGCCTTGGCCGCTTCCTCCTGATACACGGTGAACAGGTCCTTGCAGAAGTCGATGTCGCCCGAGAGCAGCACGGGGATGCCGCCCACCCTGGCGCCGTGGCGCACCGTCGTCATGCTGAAGGCGAAGGGGAAATAGATCGGTGGATGCGGCTTCTGGAGCGGGTGCGGGACGATGCCGATCTCGGTGAGCCTGCCGTCGGGCCCAAGCCCGCGTCCCCACTTCTTGGTCGCTGGGAAGTCCCACGGGGTTTCCGCCGGGATCTTCCAGAACTTGCCGTCGTAGGAAAAGGTTTCGCGCGTCCATGCCAGCTTGATGATGTCCAGCGCCTCCTCGAACGCCTCGCGATTGATCGCGTCCATCTGGGACTTGTCCGAGCGCGTGGCGCCCACGTGGATGTGCTGGGCGAGCGTGTTCACGGCGCGCGCCTGATAGCCGCGCGCGAAGCCCGCGTAGGCTCGGCCGCCCGACATCTGGTCGAGCATGGCCAGATCCTCGGCGACGCGGATGGGATTGGAGGCGGGGAGCACGATCCCGAGCTGCCCCACGCGCACGCGCTTGGTCTGCATGGCCGTGAAGAGATTCCACAGCACCGGATTGGTCGAGCACTCGAAGCCTTCGATATGGAAGTGATGCTCCGTGAAGCCGATCCCCTCGTACCCCATCTCGTCGGCAAGCCGGACGATGTCGCTCACCTGGCGCAGCATGCGCTGGTAGTGCTCGGGGTTCTGCCCCGCCATGCCCCGGCGCAGGTCTCGCGGTTCGCCGATCGTCGGGAGCATGAAGACGTGAAATTTCATTGGCCCGGAGTCTAGGCCGCCGCGCCGAGCGAAGTCAACCGAGCCCTTGCACGGTGAGGTATCATTTCCGGTTGAGCGCGAGTCGTTGATTCTCGAGGGGCCTCGATGCTGTTGGCCAGGAGGTAAGTGGTGATCCAGATCATCAAGTCTGCTGACCGCTACCACGCCGACCACGGCTGGCTCTCGACCTGGCATCATTTCTCCTTCAACGACTACTTCGACCCGAACAATGTCCAGTTCGGGGCGCTGCGGGTATTCAACGAAGACATCGTCCAGCCGTCGAGCGGCTTCCCGCCCCATGGGCACCGGGACATGGAAATCGTCACCTATGTGCTCGACGGCGAGCTCGAGCATCAGGACAACCAGGGCAATCGGGGCCACATCCTGCCTGGCGAGGTGCAGGTCATGTCAGCGGGCACGGGCATCATCCACGCGGAGCGCAACCCCTCGGCCGCGACGCCCCTGCATCTGCTCCAGATCTGGATCATGCCGCGCACGCGCGATCTCAAGCCGCGCTGGGAGCAGCAGCGCTTCGAGCCGGCGGCGCGGCGGAACGCGCTCCTGCCCGTGGTGACTCCTTCCGGCCCGCCGGCCACGGGGCCGAGCCGGCTCCAGATCGATCAGGACGCGGCCTTTCTCGTCTCGGCCCTCGACGAAGGAAAGAGCCTGACCCATATGAGCCCCGCGGGCCGGCGGGCCTATCTCTTTGCCATCTCGGGCGCCCTCGAAGTGAACGAGACGCTCATCGAGACCGGAGACCAGGCGCGGATCATCGACGAGCCCACGCTCACTCTCACCGCGCGGAAGGGCATCGCCGACCTGATCCTGATCGACCTGCCCTGATCACCCCTCACCCTGCCCTCTCCCCTCTGGGGAGAGGGAATTGGGTCCGCGATCCCCGAAGGGGGAGAGGGGATCCCGCGCGCCTTGACGAGGTGGGGCGGTCCTGCTAGCGTTCCCGCGATGCCCACATTCGGTGCGGCCGCACTGGAGCGGACGTACTCCACGCCGGACGTGGTCGAGCAACGGGCGCGGACGCGCATGGCCGTCGCCGCCCGCAGCCGCGAGCGCGGGCTGGATATCGGCTGCGGGCCGGGGCTGCTGGCCTGCGAGCTGGCGCGTGATGTCGGTCCGCGGGGACGGATCGTGGGCATCGATCCCAGCGCGGAGATGGTCAGCATGTGCACCGAGCGGGCGCGCCGCGATGCGCTCTCCGGCCGCACCGAGTTCCATCAGGGCGACGCGGCGGACCTGCGGTTTCCGGCGGGCTCTTTCGAGTTCGTCACCGTCACCCAGGTCTACGAGTACGTGCAGGACATGAAGCGGGCCCTGGCTGAGGCCTACCGGGTCCTCAAGCCCAGGGGACGCCTCGCCGTCGTCGATACCGACTGGGAATCCTGCGTGTGGAACTCCGACGACCGGGAGCGCACCGCGCGCGTGCTCACGGCCTGGGAGCGGCATTTCGCCCAGCCGCATTTACCCGCTCAGCTCCCACACCTGCTCGCCGACGCGGGATTCGCGCTCAAGAGCGTGCAGGTCATCCCCATCGTGAACCTTCAGCTCACCGAGAACACGTACTCGCACAGCATGATCGACCGGATCGCGCGCTTTGTCGTGGCCAAGGCGGGCATCAGCGCCGAGGAGGGACAAGCGTGGGCCGCCGATGTGCGCAGCCAGGCTGAGCGCGGACAATACTTCTTCAGCCTCTGCCGTTACATGTTCCTGGCCGAGCGGCCGAGAGCGCCGCGCGGGGAAGACGCATGAAGCTCGAGGTCGAGGTCATCGAGGAAAAGGATGGCCTGTTTCGCGCCACCGCCGTCGCCTATCCCGAGGTGAGCGTGACCGGCCGCACGGAGAAGGAAGCGCTCGGCCTCATCCTCGAGGCCGTCGAGAAGCACCTGCTCAAGCAGGCGCGCAACCAGCGGGCGTGATCGTGGCGAGCACGCCGCCGGCGATGAGGCGCGAGCAGTCCACGACCCGGAGGCCGACCAGCGGCTGGACCGACTCGGTGCTGGCCGACCTCGGCGCCGATGTCATCAAGGTCGAAAATCCGCGCGGCGGCGACCCGCTCCGCACCTGGTCCAAGTCGCTTGGCGAGCTGTGGTGGAAGGTCTATGCGCGCAACAAGCGCTCGATCACGCTCAACCTCGCCCGGCCCGAGGGTCAAGCACTGCTCAGGCGCCTGGCGCGTGCGAGCGACGTCCTCATCGAGAACTACGTGCCTGGCACCTTCGAGCGATGGGGGCTTGGGTGGGAGATGCTCTCCGCCGAGAATCCCCGGCTCGTCATGGTGCGCGTATCGGGCTGGGGCCAGGATGGGCCGTATCGCGATCGGCCCGGTTTCGGCACCATGGTGGAGGCCATGTCGGGCTTCGCGGCCACCACGGGGCCGCCCAATATGCCCACCCTGCCCTCCTTTCCCATGGCCGACATGGTGGCGGCGCTCGCCGGCGCCACCACCGTGCTCGCGGCGATCCGCCATCGGGACACGGTCACGGGTCGGGGGCAGATGATCGACATGCCGCTCTACGAGCCGCTGCTCTCGATCCTCGGACCCAATGCCGTCGAGTACCGCGCCCACGGCATCATCCGCGAGCGCATCGGCAACCGCTCCCACAACGCGAGCCCGCGCGGCACCTATCAGACGCGCGATGGCAAGTGGGTAGCGCTCTCGGCGTCTACGCCCGCCTCGGCCGAGGCGCTCTTCACCTCGCTGGGCCTCGGCCATCTCCTGTCGGATCCGCGCTTCGCCACCAATGACGCCCGCATCGCGCACGGCGAAGAGGTCGACCGCGCGCTGCAGGAAGCCATCGGCCGGCGCTCGCGCGCGGAGATCCTGCAGCTCTTCGCGGCGGGGGATGCGACGGTGGCGCCCGTCTACGATATCGCCGACATCCTGGACGACCCGCACTTCAAGGCGCGCGGCACGTTCGTGGACGTGCCCGATCCCGATCTGGGCGTCGTCACGATGTCGGCGCCCACGCCCCGGCTCAGCGAGACACCGGGCACGATCCGCTGGGCTGGCCCGGCCCTCGGCGCTCACAACCGGGAGGTCTATGCGAACGAGCTGGGCCTTACTGACTCCGAGCTCGAGCGGCTCAAGGCCGACGGCGTCGTCTGACAGGTTGCCTGTCCGTCCCTCCCTTCAAGGGACAACTCGAATGCTTTCGACCAGAGGCTAAACCGTGTAAAGTGTGGCGCTATGCGGATGCAGGCCATCAAGCGGCTGCTCGTTGGCCCGCCGATGCCGCTTTCCCAGCTTCGGCACGAGCGACTCGGAAAGGCCGTGGCGCTCGCGGTCTTCGCCTCCGACCCGCTGTCGTCGGTGGCGTACGCGACCGAAGAAATCCTCCTGATTCTCATCCTCGCCGGCAGCGCGGCCCTGAGCTACTCGCTGCCAATCGCGGTCGGCATCGCCACGCTGCTGGCCATCGTCGTAGTCTCGTACCGCCAAACGGTGGTGGCCTATCCGCAGGGCGGCGGCGCCTACCTGGTCGCGAAAGACAACCTCGGCATCTATCCGGCGCTGATGGCCGCGGCCGCTCTGCTGATCGATTACGTGCTGACGGTCTCCGTCTCGATCACGGCAGGGATCGACGCCTTGATCTCGGCGGTGCCGGCGCTCCTTCCGTACCGCATCACCCTCTGCATCATCGCCATCGCGGGGATCGCGCTGGGCAATCTCCGCGGGGTCCGGGAATCGGGCCGGCTATTCGCCGCACCGACCTATTTCTTCGTCGTGAGCATTCTGGGCATGGTCGGCTACGGGCTGATCGCCACGATATTCAAGCTCCTTCCCGAGGCGCCCTATCAGTCTCATCCACCAGGCCTCGAAGGGATCGGGCTGTTCCTGCTCCTGAGAGCCTACTCCGGCGGCTGCACGGCACTGACCGGGGTGGAGGCGGTCTCCAACGGCGTCCAGGCCTTGAAGCCGCCCGAGGGCATCAATGCTCAGAAGGTTCTGACCTGGCTCGGCGTGATCTCGATCACGATGTTCCTCGGGATCACCTATCTGGCCTTCGACTTCGGCATCATCCCGGGCGGCGACGAGACAGTCGTGTCGAAGATCGCGCGGCGCATGTTCGGGACGTCACCGCCGTACTTCGCGGTGCAGGCGGCCACCATGCTCATCCTGCTGCTCGCCGCCAATACCTCGTACGCCGACTTCCCGCGCCTGTCGTCGATTCTCGCGCGCGACCGCTTCATGCCGCGGCAATTGGCCACCCAGGGCGACCGCCTCGTGTTCTCGAACGGGATCCTGATCCTCAGCGGATTCGCGATCGCCCTGCTCGTGATCTTCGGGGGCGAGACCCACGCGCTCCTGCCGCTGTACGCGATCGGCGTGTTCATCTCGTTCACGCTCTCCCAAGGCGGCATGGTGCGGCGCTGGCTGCGGCTGAGGGAGAAAGGCTGGCGCTGGAGGATGTGGGTCAACGGGGTCGGAGCGGTCGTGACCGCTGTCGTCCTCCTGACCCTGGCGGTGACAAAATTCAAGGACGGCGCCTGGATCGTCGTCGTGGTGATTCCCGTCCTGATGCTCGCCTTCGTGGTCTTGCACCGGCATTACGAGGAAGTCGCCGCCGAGCTGTCGCTGGAGGGACTCGAAGGGCCGCCCGCGTTTCAGCACACGGTGCTGGTGCTCATCGGCGATGTCCATCGCGGCGTCGTCCGCGCCGTGCAGTATGCCAAGACCCTCGCCGGCCCGACGGCCGCGGTGCGCGCCGTCTACGTGGAGGCCGACCCGGCGCGCACGCTCAAGGTCGAGGAGAAGTGGGCGAAGTGGGGGCTGGGGGTTCCTCTCGTGGTCCTGACATCGCCCTACCGGTCCATCCTTCGCCCGCTCCTGGAGTACATCGACAATATTCAATCCCGCGGCGACGATCAGATGGTCACGATCGTCCTGCCGGAGTTCCTCCCGCGGAAGTGGTGGCAGCACATCCTGCACAACCAGACCGCGCTCCTGGTAAAGGGCGCGCTGCTGTTCCGAAAGAATATCGTCGTTGCCGACGTTCCCTACCTGCTCAAGCGCTGATCCGCGCTCAGCGCACCAGTCCGGCGACCTCCTCGGCGAAGCGGTCAAGCTCGGCCCCGGTATTGTAGTAGTGGGGCGACGCGCGGACGGTTTCCCGCAGGCCGCGGGCGCGCATGTCGATGAGCGAGGCGCGCTCGCCCGAGATGGCCACGTTGATCCGGCGCCGCCGGAGCGCCTCCTTGACCTCCTGCCCGCTTCGGCCCCTCACGGTGAAGCTCACGATGCCGCCCTGCACCCGGCCGATGTCATGCACCGCCACACCGGAAATCCCTCCCAGCCGCCGTCTGAGCGACTCGCCCAGCCCTCGAACACGCTCCCAGATCCGGTCGAGGCCGATGCCGAGCGAGTAGTCCACGGCCGCGCCCAATCCCAGTCGCCCCGCCACGTACGATTCCCAGACCTCGTAGCGCTTGGCGTCCGGGCGGATCACGTACCGGTCGGGGGCGATCCACTCGGCGGCATGGCCTTCCATGAAGGGCGGCTCGAGCCGCTCGATCCACTCGCGCGCCACCCACAGAAACCCGATGCCCCGCGGCCCTCTCAGGAATTTCCTCGACGTTCCCGCGAGCGCGTGGCAGCCGATCGTCCGGACATCCACGGGGAGCTGGCCCACGCTCTGGGTGGCGTCCACGATGAAGAAGACATCGTGCTCCCGGGCGAGCGCGCCGATCTGCTCGAGGGGCTGGACCAGACCCGTGTGGGTGGGGACATGGACAAGGGAGATCGCGCGCACCGGTTTCTCGGCATTGCGTCGGGCGCGGCTGAGCCGAGATTCGAGCGCCGCGACATCGATCTGCCCCGAGCCATCCGCCGGAATCACCTCAACGGCCACCCCCCGCTTGGCCATGTGGAGATACACGACGAAGTTCGAGTGGTATTCGGCGGTGGAGGTCAGGATGACGTCGCCCGGCTTGAAGGGAATGGCGTAAAACGCCATGTCGAAGGCGCGCGTCGAGTTGTCGAGCAGCGCGATCTCGTCCGGACCGGACCCGTTCAGCAGCCGCGCGAGGCTCCGGTACACGGCGTCGAGCCGGGCCGCCGCCTCCTCGGCCGCCTCGTAGCCGCCGATCATGGCCTCGCGCTCCAGATGCCCGACCACAGTGTCCAGGACGAGACGCGGCGGCAGGCTCGCCCCGGCATTGTTGAGATGGAGCACCTCCGCGCAGCCAGGCGTCTCGGCGCGGAACCGGGCGATCTCGTCGTCCGAGAAAGGCACAACCATGGGCGGCAATGATAGCATCGGGCCCATGCCCCGGCCCACGCCGCCCAATCCGTTTCTCGACACCACGGTCGCGCGGATGCTCGCGACGGTGGCCGCGCGCTTCCCCGAGCGCGAGGCCATCGTTGTGCCCGACCGGCGTCTCACGTACGCCGAGGTGCATCACCAGGCCTGGCGCTTTGCCAAGGCGCTCCTGGCCCTCGGCGTGAAGAAGGACGACAAGGTGGCAATCTGGCTGCCCAATCGCCCGGAGTGGCCATTCCTGCAATTCGCCTGCGCCATGATCGGCGCCGTGGTCGTCGCCTTGAACACCCGCTACAAGGCGCATGAGCTCGCCTATATCCTCGACCAGTCGGAGGCCACCGTGCTGATCCTCACCGACCATTTGGGGTCGGTGGACTATCTCGAAACGCTCCACCAGGTGCTCCCCGCGCTTCGCGATTCCGTGCCGGGAGAGCTGGAGGCGACGAGCTTCCCCCGGCTCAGACGCGTGATCGTGGACAGTGAAGACCCGCATCCGGGTTGTCTGGGCCTTGGCACATTGCCGGAAGCCGCCGACGATCCTGACTGGGATTGGCGCCTCGACGAGGCGCGCGCCGCCGTCGGCGCCGACGATCCCTTCACCATCCTCTACACCTCCGGGACGACGTCATTCCCGAAGGGCGCCGTGATCAGCCATCGCAATTGCCTGCCCCATGGCTGGTGGTGCGGCGAAGTGATGCGAATGACCGAGGCCGACCGTGTCCTTCACGCCCTGCCCTTCTCGGGCACCTGGGGCGGGCTCTGCATCCCACTCGCCACGTTCTCCCATGGCGCCACGCTGGTGCTGATGGAGACCTTCGAGCCGGGCCTCGCGCTCCATCTCATCGAGAAAGAGCGCATCACGGTGTGGAATGCCGTGGACGCGATGGCGGTGGCCGTGCTCGAGCATTCGGACCTCGGCCGGCGCGATCGCTCGACGCTTCGCACGGGCGGCTTTGCCACGACCGGCGGCGGCGTCCACGGGCTCTTCGAGGCGGTGGCCGGGAAGATCGGCGTGCCGCAGGCCTTCCAGCCCTATGGCATGACCGAAGTCAATGCGATGGCGATGGCCCACGATCTGGACGAGCCGCTCGAGTCGCGAACGCTGCCCGGCGTCTGGCCGGCGGACGGCATCGAGGTCCGCGTTGTGGATCCCGAGACCGGCCGGGATCAGCCAGTCGGCCAAGAGGGCGAGCTCTGGTTTCGCGGCCGCCTCGTCACGCGCGGCTATTACAACAAGCCCGAGGAAACGGCCAAGGCCTTCACCCCCGACGGCTGGCTCAGGTCGGGCGACCTCGCGGTGCAGGATGCCGAGGGCCGGACGATCTTCCGCGGGCGGCTGCGCGAGGTACTGCGCATCAGCCATTTCATGGTGGCGCCGGCGGAGATCGAGGCCTTTCTCCAAACACATCCGAAGGTGCTCCAGGCCTTCGTGATCGGCGTTCCCGATCCGCGCAGCAATGAGGCGGCGGTGGCCTACGTGATCCCGCGGCCGGGCGAGACGCTCACCGAGGAGGAGATCATCGCCCATTGCACCGGCCGCATCGCCTCCTTCAAGGTGCCGCGCGCCGTCCGCATCGTAGCGGATGTGCCCCGCACGCCCGGCCCCCACGGCGACAAGGTTCAGAAGGTGAAGCTGCGCGAGATGTTCCTTGCCGAATCCAAGTGACCCCTCACCGTATAGCCCCTCACCCTGCCCTCTCCCCACAGGGGAGAGGGTTCAATGTCGGCTCCCTCGCCCCCCAAGGGGGAGAGGGCTCAATGCTCCCTCGCCCCCCAAGGGGGAGAGGGTCGGGGTGAGGGGGGCCAAAGGCTGAGGGGGCGGTTGAAGCTGACTCACCCGTCGAGTATGCTCAGGGACGCCGCCTCCACTTGCCAGACGAAGGAGATCCACGGTGAAGCTCGACGTCGGCATGCTCACGCACGATCTCAAGTCCCTGCCCGAGTACGCCCGCAAGGTCGAGGCCCTGGGCTACGACTGCCTCTGGTCCTCGGAGACCCAGCACGATCCGTACTTGCCGGTCGCGGTCGCCGCTACCGTCACCTCGCGGATCAAGCTCGGCACCAATATCGCCACCGTCTTCTCGCGCAGCCCCATGATCACGGCCCACATCGCCTGGGATCTCCAGAAGGCCTCCGGCGGCCGCTTCACCCTCGGCCTCGGCACCCAGGTCAAGGCCCATAACGAGCGGCGCTTCTCCGTGAAGTTCGAGTCGCCGGGTCCCAAGATGGCCGAGGCGATCCGCGCGATCCGCGCGATCTGGGATTGCTGGCAGAACGGGGTCAAGCTGAACTTCAAGGGGCAGTTCTACACCTTCGACGTGATGACGCCGTTCTTCAATCCCGGGCCCATCGAGCATCCGAAGATCCCGATCTTCATCGCCGCGGTGAATCCATACATGTGCGGCGTGGCCGGCGAGCTCTGCGAGGGCATGCATGTGCACCCGTTCAACAGCCCCAAGTATCTCCGGGAAGTCGTGCACCCGGCCGTGGAAGCGGGACTGAAGAAGTCCGGTCGCGCGCGCAAGGAATTCACCTTCGCGACCGCGTCCTTCGTGATCGTCGGCGACAATGAGAAGGAGCGCGCGGAGCAGGCCCAGATGGTCCGTCAGCAGATCGCTTTCTACGGCTCGACGCGCACCTATCAGCCCGTGCTCGAATGCCACGGCTGGGGGGCACTCACAGCCCAGCTCCACCGGAAATCGGTCGAAGGTGACTGGAAGGGCATGGCCGATCTCATCACCGACGAGATGCTCGATGCCTACGCGGTGACGGCGACCTACGACCAGCTCCACGCGAAGGTCCTCGAACGCTACGACGGCCTGCTCGACCGGACGGCGCTCTACCAGCCCTATCAGCCCAAGCAAGACGACCCGCGACTGCCCGCGGCGATCAAAGCCTTCAATGGGTAACTCCCTCACCCCAACCCTCTCCCCAGAGGGGAGAGGGAGTCTGAGACCCTGGTCCCAGAGGGGAGAGGAAGTCTGAGACCCTCACCCTCAGGGACCTGAAACCCTCGCCCCCGAAGGGGGAGAGGGAGTCTGATCCCCTCGCCCCCGAAGGGGGAGAGGGCAGGGTGAGGGGAAAGGAGAGGCTTCAGAGATGACCGACAAGGTGCAGGTCGAGATCAAGGCGCCGGTGGCCACGATCACGCTCAATAAGCCCGAGCGGCTCAACGCCCTGGACTTCGAGATGTGGGAGCGCATCGGCGAAGCGTGCCGCGCCGTGGACGCCGCTCGCGACGTGCGCGTCGCCGTCTTGATGGGCGCCGGCGGCTGCTTCTGCGCGGGGCTCGATGTCAAGGCCGGCTCCACGCTCAGCACACTCGGCCTCGACAACTCTCCGGCTGCCGCCCTGCCGGCCATCGGCGAGCACATCGGGCACCTCCAGGAGTGCTTCACGGCGGTCGAGCGCCTGCGTGTGCCGGTGATCGCCGCGATCCAGCGGGCCTGCATGGGCGCGGGCATGGAGCTCGCGCTCTGCTGCGACATCCGCGTGGCCGCCGAGGGCACGCTCTTCTCCATCCCCGAGGTCCAGCTCGGCATCGTGCCGGACATGGGCGGCACTCAGCGGCTGCCGCGCACCATCGGGATCGGCCTGGCGAAGGAGCTGATCTACTCGGCGCGCCGTGTCGATGCGGCCGAGGCGCTCCGAATCGGCCTGGTCAACCACGTCTATCCCGCCGGCGATCTGCCGGCGCGGGTGGCCGAGCTGGCGGCGGAGATCGCGGCGAACGCGCCCCTGGCCGTACAGGCGGCCAAGCAGTCCATCAACGGCACCTACTGGCGCGACCGCGAGGCCTGGCTCGCCTGGGAGGCGGCGCAGGCCGCGGGCCCACTGCTCTCGGACGACCGCAACGAAGGGATGCGCGCCGCAGCGGAGCGCAAGCGCGCCAATTTCAGCGGCAGCTAAGCCCCAAAGGGGAGAACTTTCATGGCTGATCTCTACGACCTGGGTGACCGTCCGCCTCTCGGTGAAGTACCCAAGCGCATGCACGCCTATCTCGTGAGGCAGAACCGCTTCGGCCAGCCCCGGGAGGCCTGGAAGCGCGAGGTGATTCCCACGCCCACGATCGGCGCCGACGAGGTGCTGATCTACGTGATGGCTTCGGGCATCAACTACAACAATGTCTGGGCCGCCCTCGGGCAGCCGGTGGACGTGATCGCAGAGCGGCAGAAGCTGGGCGAGCCCGAAGACTTCCACGCGGGCGGCAGCGACTGCTCCGGCATCATCTGGGCCGTCGGTAAGGACGTGAAGACCGCCAAGATCGGCGACGAGGTCATCATCCACAGCGGCTGGTGGCGGTCGGACGATCCCTGGGTGCTCTCGGGCAAGGATCCCATGCTGGCCGAGAGCACGCGCATCTGGGGCTACCAGACCAACTACGGCAGCTATTGCCAGTTCGCCCGCGCTCAGGCCCATCAATGCGTGCCGAAGCCCAAGCGCCTGACCTGGGAAGCCGCCGGCGGTTTCCTCCTCTGCGCGTCCACGGCGTATCGCATGCTCATGGGCTGGCCGCCTCATACGGTGGAAGCGGGCGACGTCGTGCTCGTCTGGGGAGCCACGGGAGGGCTCGGCAGCATGGCGCTGGAGATCACGCGCGCCCGGGGCGGCCGGGCTGTCGCCGTTGTGTCCGACGAGGCCAAGCGCAAGTTCTGCGCCGAGCACGGCGCCGTCGGCGTCATCAACCGCACCCAGTTCGATCACTGGGGCCTCATGCCCGATACCAAGGACGCCAAGGCCTATGGCAGCTGGGCCAAGGGCGCCCGTGCCTTCGGCAAGGCGATCTGGGACGCGCTTGGTGAGAAGACAAGCCCGCGCATCATCTTCGAGCACCCCGGCGAGGCGACGCTGCCCACGTCAGAATTCGTCTGCGCCACTGGCGGCATGATCGTAATCTGCGCCGGCACGACCGGCTATAACATCACCATGGACCTGCGCTATCACTGGATGCGCCAGAAGCGCTTTCAGGGCAGCCATCTCTCCAACGACGAGCAGGCCGCGGCCGTAACCCGTCTGGTGGCCGAGGGCAAGATGGATCCATGCCTCTCGCAGACCTATGGCTTCGACGACATCCCCGAATGCCACCAGCTCATGCTGGACAACAAGCACCCCTACGGCAATATGGCCGCGCTGGTGAACGCCGGCAAGCCGGGACTCGGCGCCTCCTGAGGCGGGCATGAAGGCGCTCGCCTTCCACGAGCACGGAGGGCTCGACAAGCTCAAGTACCAGGACGTGCCCGAGCCCCAGATCGGCGACACCGACGTGCTGGTGAAGGTGCGCGCCTGCGCGCTGAATCACCTCGACCTCTTCGTGCGTGAAGGCCTGCCCGGCTTCAAGCTGCCCTTGCCCTTCTGGTCGGGCTGCGACATCGCGGGCGACGTGGCCCAGATGGGCGCGGCGGTTCAGGGCGTGGCGATGGGCGACCGCGTGGCGATCAACCCCAATCTCCACTGCGGCCGCTGCGAGTTCTGCGTCAAGGGCGAGCACAGCCTCTGCGTGTCCTACGGCATCCTCGGCGAGCACATCCATGGCGGGCTCGCCGAGTACGTCCGGGTAGCTGCCGACAAGGTTCTCCGGCTCCCCGAGCACGTGAAGTACGAGGACGCCGCGGCCTTCATCCTGGTCAATATGACGGCCTGGCGAATGCTGGTCACCCAGGCGCGGCTGCGAGCAGGAGAAGATCTCCTGATCATCGGGGTGGGCGGAGGTGTCTCCTCCACGGCTGTGCAGATCGGCAAGCTCTGCGGCGCGCGCGTGTGGGTGACGTCCTCTAGCGACGAGAAGCTCGCGCGGGCCCAGGCTCTGGGCGCCGACGAGTGCATCAACTACGCCCGGGAGGACTGGTCGAAGGTCGTGTGGGAGAAAACGGGCAAGCGCGGCGTGGATGTGGTGCTCGAGAACGTGGGTGCCGCGACCTGGAAGGGCTCGATCCGCGCGCTCGCCAAGGGCGGCCGCCTGGTCACCTGCGGCGCGACGTCAGGTCCGATCGGCGAGACCGACGTGCGTCAAGTCTTCTGGAAGCAGGTCTCGATCATCGGCTCGACCATGTCGACCAATGCCGAGTTCAACGACGTGATGGTCCAGCTCTTCCGCGGGCGGCTCAAGGCCATCGTGGACACGGTGATGCCGCTCTCCGACGGCATTGAGGCCCAGCGCCGGCTCGCCGAAGGCAAGCAGTTCGGCAAGATCGTCCTAGGGGTCAGGTCTTGAATTACGACATTTACTGACAATGCGCGCGCTGTCATCAAATGTCGTAATTCAAGACCTGACCCCTAGTAAAGAGTGCGCTTGAGGCCTTCCTCCGACGCGCGCTCGTACTCCTCTGGCGTTGCCGCGGGCTTGACCGGGAGCTGATCCCAGAGCACCCGGGCCATGGACGGCAGCGCCTTGCGGTCGGGCCACTGCTCGGGCTCCCAGAGCTTCGAGCGACGGAAGGCCTTGGGGCAATGTAGGTAGCACTCCTCGACCTCCACGCCGATGCCGACGGGTGGCTGCTTGCCCATCACCGTGCAGCGCTCGAGGATGGCCTCATCCCGCACGATCCAGGCCGGCCGTTGACGCGCAGGGTCTCCTCGCGGCCGGGCACCAGGAAGATCATGCCCACATGCGGGTTCTCGACGATATTGCTCATGCCGTCCAGGCGGTTATTGCCCGGGCGGTCGGGGATGACGAGGTGGCAGTCGTCGAGCACGAGCACGAAGCCGGGCGCGTCGCCCTTGGGCGAGACGTCGCACCGCCCCGCCGCATTGGCCGGGCCAAGAGCAGGAAGGGCGACTGCGCGATGAAGGCGCGGTCATGCTCGTCCAGCGCCCGACGCTCCTTGAGCACGGCCCGCTCGCTGGGCATCTTGAAGATTTCCCGCAACTCGTCTCGTGACGTCACGACCCGGTTGAACATGGAGTCTCCTCCCTCACCCTTCCCTCTCCCTCCACAGGAGGGAGAGGGAACCGCCGTCAGTACCACCTGGGGTCGCCGGGCAGGACGGCGACGGGCTTGCCCTCCACCGTCAGCACACGCGGGCGGATGGTCGGCACCGGTCGCCCGCACAGTCCGGCCAGCACCTCGGCGGTGGTTGGCGCGACGCCGACGAGCTCGAGGTTCTTGATGGTCGGGAAGCGCAGCGAGATCTCCTTGCGGCCCAGCGCCTCGAGCGCCTCGGCCGGGGTGAGCCAGCGCACGCCAGTGATCTCGTGGCCGTCGGCGACCGCGTCCTGGCCCGGAGGCGCGGCCGCGACGAAAAAGCGCGTGTCGAAGCGGATCGGGTTCTCCTCGGGCGTGATCCAGTGGGCGAAGTAGGTGAGCCGATCCGTGGCGAGGGCGAGTCGCTCGGCCCGGAGCATGGGAAAGAAGGCCACATTGGAGGCATGGCATTGCGCGCGGTAGACCTCGAAGCGGGCGCGGTTCTCCGGCGTGATCTGGAGGAAGCCGCCGTCGGGGTCGTACGCGAGCAGCACGCCCACTTCCTCGAAGGCCTCCCGAATCGCCCCCACCCAATAACCCAGGGCCTCGCGCGTCGTCAGGTCTCCGCCGAGACGCGCGGCCGCCTCGGGCGCCGTCAGGCTCACGCAGAAGCGCTCCACGTCGTCCGGGATGTCGTCGGCCTCGACCTTCCCGCCCGGGAAGACATAGTCGCCGCCGGCGAACTTGCTCTTGGCATGCCGCTGGATCAAGAGAGTCTCCACGCCGGAGGGGACGCGGTCGCGCAGCAGGACGAGTGTGGCGGCGGCGGACGGCTTGACTGGTTTGGTCATAGTAGGGTGGCGCGTGTATCCTCCGCGGACATTGTGGCATGTACCCGGGGGCCCTTTCCAGCGGCCCTCAACCGGACGTTCCACGCGCCGAGGGCGCAGAAACCTCTTGTTGGCCGCGTCTGGCGATGGCACACTTGGGCCGTGCCGAAGGCAAACCCTTTTCTTCGAGAAGGCAAGCCTGAGCTCCGACGGCATCCCCGCGCCAAGGTGAGCTGGCCCGTCACCGTCGAAGCCGGCGCGCGCCTCTACCATCTCCAGACGATCAATCTGAGCCCCTTCGGGGCGAAGGTCACCAGCAAGGAGCCCCTCGAAGTCGGCAGCCAGGCACAGCTGCATTTCGCTCCGCCCGGAGGGCGCCCCCTCGACGTGCAAGCCATCGTCTGGCGGGCCGATGTTGATGGCGCGGCATTCTTCTTCATCGGAGTGCGCGCGGAGGACTTCTCGTTTCCCAGCGCCACGCAGCCGCCCGATAATTCCTAAACCCCTTCCGGGAGACCCACATGGGCGCCGAAGCCAGATTGAAAGAGTTGGGAATCACTCTGCCGACACCGTCGAAGCCCGTCGGCAACTACATCCCGGGGGTGCGGGTCGGCAATCTGCTTTTCCTCTCCGGCCACGGGCCTGTCAGGATCGACGGCACTCCCACCGCGCGAGGCAAGGTCGGCCGCGATCTCTCCACGGAAGACGCCTACAAGGTGGCGCGCGACGTGGGTCTCAACCTGTTGGGCTCGGCGCGCCATGTCCTCGGCAGCCTCGACAAGGTCAAGCGCGTGGTGAAGGTCTTGGGCATGGTCAATGCCGTCGAGGGTTTCGGAGAACAGCCCAAGGTCATCAATGGCTTCTCGGACCTGATGGTCGAGGTCTTCGGAGAGAACGGCCGCCACGCCCGCTCGGCCGTCGGCATGGGCTCCCTGCCCATGGGCATTCCCGTCGAGATCGAGATGATCCTGGAGGTCGAGTCTGGCACCAAGCCGGCGAGCCGTAAGACGGCCGCCCGCAAGCGCCCCAGTCGGAAGCCTAGGCGGTAGCCAGCAATCCGGGGAGGATCTCCAGCGCCTCGCCGATCCGCGGTCCATACCAGGAGAGCAGCTTGCCGTCCATGAGGTGGAGCCGCCCGGCTCGCACTGCTGGGACTTCCGTGTAGGCCGTGAAATCAGCCACGTGGGCTTCCCGGAATCGGTAGGGCTCGTCCGGGAGCAGGATCACCTCGGGCCGAGCCGCCGCCACTTCCTCAAGCGTCACGGCCGGGTACCGCGCGGGCATGACGCCGAAGACATTCTCACCGCCGCAAGTCGCGAGCATATCGTGCACATACGTGTCGCGATTGATGGTCATGTAGGGGTTGCGCCAGATAGGACAGAAGACGCGCGGCCGAGGCCGGCCCGCCAGCCGGGCCCGCAGCTCAGCGTAGCGGCGCTCGAGCGGATCGGCCAGCGCGGCGGCCCGCTCCCCCGCTCCCGCGACGGCGCCGAGATCGCGGATGCAGCGGATGCCGTCGGCGACAGTTCTTGGATAAATCACATAGACTGGAATGCTCCAGGCCCGTAGTGTCTCGATGTGCTCGCGAATATTCTCTTCGATATTGGCGATGACCAGATCGGCCCCGAGCTCGCGGATCAGCTCGAGCTTGGGGTTCTTCTCCCCTCCCACCCGGACCTTGGTCGCCACGCCCTCCGGAGGCTGGGTGCAGAAAATGGTGCAGCCGGCCACGACCTCGCCCAGCCCGAGAGCGAAGAGCGTCTCGGTGACGCTGGGGATGAGAGAGACGATTCGCCGCGGCGGCGCTTTCAGTATCAGGCGGGCGCCTGAGGCGTCGATGATAAGACCCACCACGTCTAGCCGGGCCGAGTGGCGAGCCAGACGAGGCCCGAGGGAGGAGCCGGCCGGAGGCGTACGCGTCTGTACGTTGAGGACCGGCGACGACCGAGAACGTGGCCGTTCGAGCTGAGCGGCCCTGCCGCGAGGCGAGCGCTGAGTAGATCTGGCGAAGTCAATCGGCCCGGCTTAAAGCTTCTGAGCCTTCTCCGACAAATCTTCGATGAGAACGATGAGGCCTTTCAAATGCTCGCGCAGCTCGGCTTCAGCCTTCCGCGCGGCCTCGAGCTCGCCCGCGGCGACAGCGTCCTCGAAGTTGGTCATCGCGATACCAAACGCCTTGAGCAAGTGGCGTGTGCTGTCCTCAGCCATGGCGCGCCCCCAAGCCAGAGACCTCGTGGCAGTGCATTCAAGGCTAGGATAACATGGCGGCGAGCCCATGGTCCGCGCCGCCGATCTCCTGTATCGCGCCCTCTACCATGGGCTGCTCTCGCGTCTGCCCGAACGCGCCGCGGTGCCTCTGGGGCAATGGGGGCTGCGGCTCTTGCCCTTCGATCTCGTGCCAATCTTCCGTCGGGCCGATCCACGACTGGAGACGACCCTGGGCGGCGTCAGGCTCGCGAATCCTCTCATCCTCTCCTCCATGTACTACGACACCACCGTCCTCCGCCGCGCGATGGGGCTGGGTTTCGGCGCCGTGACCACCAAGAGCATCACGCCCGTCCCTCGCCCCGGCCATCCACAGCCCAATCTCGTCCGCATCATCACCGCCGAGGGGCCCGGACTCGTCAACTGCAATGGGTTTCGCAATCCGGGGCTCGAAGCCTATCGCCGCGCCCTGGCCGCGCTTCCCCATCGCGCGCCGCTGATTGTCTCGGCTGCCGGCGAGTCGGCCGAGGAGTACGTGCGGGTGGTGGAGGGACTGCAGGACTTCGGCGATCTGGTAGAGATCAACGTCTCCTCGCCGAACACGCGGCTCGTCTATGAGTGGTCCACGCGCCCGGGCGAGCTCAAAGGGGTCCTCCAGGCGGTGAGAAAGGCCACGGGCAAGCCGCTCATCGTCAAGATCTCGCCGGACTATCGGCAGGTGAATGAGGACACCATCATTCCGGCCGCGCTCGATGTCGGCATCGGCGTGGTCAACTGCGGCAATACGCGCCGGGTGGAGGAGCCGCGCCTCTCTCAGCGCTCGGGCGGGCTCTCGGGCCCCGCGCTCTTCGCCACGACCCTCGAGAACGTCCGTCGACTGCGCGAGCGCTTCGGCTCGCGCGTCGACATCATCGCCACGGGAGGCATCGACTCTCCCGACCGGGCCCTCCGGGCGCTCGGGGCCGGTGCTACGGCCTGCGGCTACTTCACCGGATTCATCACTCGGGGCCCGATTCTGGCGCGCTTGATCCTGGATGCGCTCTTGGCCACCCGAAAATAACCCACAACTTATCCACTTATCCACATCTGTCCACAGCGGCCGAAATTGCACGCTCCGACGCGGTTTCGCGGGCAGGACCCGAAAAAGCGACGTTTCCGCCGTCCACCGCCGCGAGACCGCTCAAGTTGTCCAGCATTCACGCAGGTCCGCCGCGACGAGCGCGCAGAAGAGCGCATCTGGCGCGGCGAAACGAGGTCTTGACATGCTCCGCACCGATTCATAAGGTGGACCGTGCAACGCACTCATCCATGATTTTTTTCCGACGCTCACGCCGCGCAGTGGTCAATTTTACGAGGGGAAATTAGGTATGGACGCCGCCCGAAAGCCACTCGCGAAGATCGAAGGCAGAAAGCGCATGCGACTCAGCGGCCTGACTGTCGCCTGGCGCGGCACCCCCAGCCTGGATGACTGGGTGGCCTATATCGTCAACGGCACCAAGTCCAAGAAGACGATCCTGGCCGACCACGCCTCGGAGCGGAAGGTGAAGAACCTGCTCGGCCGCATCCAGGGCATGTCCAAGAAGGAAGTGGAGAAGCTAGCCAAGGGATAGCGGCTTGACGGTGGCCACGGCCGAGGGATCCTCGGTCCAGATCGCCGGGTCGGCATCCACGAAGACCTCGATCGTATTGCCATCGGGGTCCTCCAGATAGATCGATTGGCTCACCCGATGGTCGCGGATGCCGCGGATCGCCACCTTGTGCGCATCCAGGCTCCGCTTCGCCTCCTGCAGCGCCTCGAGGCTGTCTCCGATCTTCAGCGCCACGTGCGCCAGTCCCACCGCCTCGGCGGGCGGGTTTGGCGCGTCCGCAGCAACGGCCATGACGGCCAGGTCGTGGTGGTTCGCGCCCGCCGAGAAGAAGACCATCCGGCCGGGGAAGCGCGCCACCTCCTTGAGTCCCAGAACCTCGGTGTAGAACCGGGCCGAGCGGTCCAGATCCCTCACCTTCAGCACGACGTGGCCGACGCTTTGTACCTTCATAGCGCTCCTCGTTGGGCAAGGCTGATGAACCGTTCCCTGCCGATGATGACATGGTCGTGAATCCGCAGATCCAGCAGCCGCGAGCACTCGACCAGCTGGCGCGTGAGTCGGAGGTCTTCGCGGCTCGGTGTCGGATCGCCACTCGGATGGTTGTGCAGCAGGATGACGGAGGCCGCGGATTCCAGGATGGCTGGCTTGAAGACCTCGCGCGGGTGAACGAGGCTCGCCGAGAGCGTGCCCTCGGAGATCACCACGTCCCGAAGCAGCCCGTTCTGGGCGTCGAGCAGCGCCACCCGAAACACCTCCTTCTGGAGATCCTCCATCAGCGGCCCATAGCGCTCAAAGACCTGCTCCGGGCTCGACAGCACCACGCGCGTCCCGCCATTGCGCGAGCGCAGCCGGCGCGTGATCTCGAACGTCGCGGCCAGCCGCACGGCCTTGACCCGACCCACCCCGCGCACCGACGCCAGCTCGGCCACGCTGCGCCCTGCCAGCCCGGAGAGCGAGCCATAGCGGGCCAGCAGCTCGCGCGCCATGTCCATGGCGCTCAGCCCCGCCAGCCCGGTGCCGAGCTGGATGGCCAGCAGCTCCGCGTCAGCCAGCGACTCGGCGCCTTTATGATACAGCCGCTCGCGCGGCCGGTCCTCGAGTGGCCATTCCCGGATCCCGCCACCCGGAACGCCCGCGCCCATGAGCCTCGGGTATCACGGGCCCGCGGGCAGGGTCAACGTCCCGAGTCGGATACGCCCTGTACTCGGCGCCCTCCGAAGACCTGACGCTCAAAACCGGTGGGCAGACGGATCGACGGGACGCGGCATCGTGAGGGCTGCGGCCGGCAGGGCTGGACTCGGCCGGACGACATGATATCGTACCGGGCACGTCTCTCGTGCGGGAGGTCGAGCATGAGCCTGGGCGCCAGACGGCTGGACGACCACCCCGAGCCATTACTTGGACAACCAGCTCGACACGGTTTGGCTCAGCGAGTAGCCGAGCCGAGAGGTGCCACCCGCGGACACCACCGCCCGCGAAAGGAGACCCCGATGACGCGCTTCCGAGCCGCGCTCGTGCTGTTCGGCCTGCTGCTCCTCCCGACGCTGGCGACGGCCGCCCCCGAAGGCAAGATCATCATCGCCCAGGGCGTCGACCCGACCACCCTCGACCCGCAGTGGCACGAGGAGACGCCCGCCTACAATGTCCTGCTGAACATCTACGACACGCTCCTCTTCCGCGACAAGGACCTCAAGATCATCCCCTGGCTCGCCACCAGCTGGAAGTTGGTCAACCCCACCACCTGGGAGTTCAAGCTGCGCCAGGGCGTGAAGTTCCACAACGGCGAGGAGTTCGACGCCGACGCGGTCAAGTTCAGCCTGGACCGGCTGCGTGACCCCGAGCTCAAGAACCGGCAGGCGGGCAACTTCAAGCTCGTCAGCAGCGTGGACGTGGTGGACAAATGGACAGTCCGCATCGTGACCAGCAAGCCCTTCCCGACTCTGCCGAACCAGGTGGCGCTGCGCGGCGCGATCATGGCCCCCAAGCACTTCCGGGGCAAGGACAAGACCTTCGCCGACCGGAATCCCGTCGGCACCGGCCCCTACAAGTTCGTCAAATGGGCCAAGGACGAGCAGATCGAGCTCGAAGCCAACTCGAACTGGTGGGGCGGCGCGCCCAAGGTGAAGACTCTGATCTTCCGCCCCATCCCCGAGCACGCGGTGCGGGTGGCGGCGCTGCAGGCCGGCGAGGTGGACATCGCGGTGAACATCCCGCCCCATCTGGTGCCGGTGATCGACAAGCACCCGCGGCTGTACGTGTCCAAGGCGCCCAGTGTCCGCACGATCTTCATCCCGATCTACACGTACCAATTCGACGCCGCCAACAAGCCCGCAGCGCCGATCGACGGGCCGACGAAAGATAAGCGGGTGCGCCAGGCCATCATCGCGGCGGTGGACCCCACCGAGATCATCAAGACGGTGCTGGAGGGGCAGGCGATCCGCACCGCGACGCCGCTGACGAACAAGCATTTCGGCTTCGAGCCGAAGCTCCAGCCAGTCAAGGCCGATCCTGACCGGGTCAAGAAGCTCCTGACCGAGGCGAGCTTCCCCGGCGGCATCGACCTCACGCTGAACTCGCCCGACGGTCGCTATCTCAAGGACAAGGAAGTCTCCGAAGCCGTGGCCGGCCAGCTCACCAAGGCCGGCATCCGCACGCGGGTGCGCACCTTCGAATGGACCACCTACCTCAACCAGATGGTCTACATCCACAAGGCCAACCCGATGTACCTGATCGGCTGGGGGAACACGACGTGGGATGCCGACGGGACGCTGGGCCCGCTCTGGCGCTCGGGCAACCCGCTGGCCAACAATTACAACCCCGACTTCGACGGGATGATCGACGAGGCCCAGACCGCAGTGGATCCCAAGCGGCGGCTCGAGATCTACGCGCGCGCCCAACGGCTCATGCTCGAGGAGGGGGCGGTGTTGCCGCTCTACCAGCAGATGGATCTGTACGGCGTGAACAAGCGGGTGAGCTTCCAGGCGCTGTCCTCCGAGCAGCTCGTCGGCGTCTGGATGTCGCTGCGGGACGGCAAGTGATGCGCACCCTCTTCAAGGCGAAGACGCTTGATGCCACTGAATGCAGTTCGAGACCACCTACAACGTGCTCGACGATCGTCGGCGGTGGAGCATCTATGCCATCACGAGGCACGATTGAGCCCGTCTAACTTCGGCGTCAGCCGCCGGTGTCTTGATGAGGCTCTCGAGGAGCTTTCTAAAACGATTCAGGAGATCAAGGAGAACTCCGGCTACGAGTACGGCGAATTCTTGGTAGCCATGCAGCACCTGTATCATCACTTGAACACGGCGTGGAACTCCCGCGACGCTTCACCAGATCAGGTCACGAACGAGACCGAGGAAGACTTTCAGCGGTGGAGTCAGTTTCCGGACGACCTCCCGATGATGGGCTCATAGAAGGGCCGCATAACCCCACGCTTGAGCGTCATGCCGAGCAGGGCCGATCAAATAGAGTTGACAGTATGTACGGCTGTGCATACTCTAGAGCGTGGAGATTGAATGGGACCCTCGCAAGGCTGCTGCGAATCTCCGCAAGCATGGCGTCGAATTCGCGGACGCCGGAATGGTGCTTTACGACGAACAGGCGATCACCATCCCAGATGAGGGCGCGGACGAGGAGGACCGGTTCGTCACCCTCGGAATGGACGCGCTTGGCCGGGTTCTCGTGGTTGCCTACACCTGGCACGAGGATCGTCCACGGCTTATCTCGGCGAGAAAGGCGACCCCGCGCGAACGGCGCCAGTACGAGAGTGCAAGATGAAAAAGCAGTATGACTTTAGGTATGGCCGGCGCGGCCCCGTTCTTCGGGCGCCGTCGGGTAAGACACGAATCACGATTCGGATCGATGACGACATCCTTCGGTGGTTCAGGAGCCAGGTGCACAAGGCTGGGGGCGGTAGCTATCAGACACTGATCAATGATGCTCTGCGGCGCTTTGTGGAATCGGCCGAACAGGATCTCGAAGAGACGCTGCGCCGTGTGTTGCGAGAGGAGTTGCCCCGGTACCGTGCTCAGCAGAAGTCCGGCCTAACTCGCCGATGAAGCTGAAGGTGAACCTCCCTCGAAAAAGTAGACACTTCTAGCTAACGCTGGGAGGTGTCTGATGGGCAGACCGATAGGGCCGAAGAAGGTGCATCGCTATAGCGTCGAGTTCAGGGTGACGGCCGTGAAGCTCAGCAGAATGCCTGGGGTGGAGGTGCAGACCGTGGCCGAGGCGCTGGACATCCATCCGTTCATGCTGTCGCGCTGGAGGAAAGAGGTGCGCGACGGCGTCCTCAGGGGCAGAGCCAAGCGCGTGGAGGTTGCGTCGCGGGCCCGCCGTGAGATTCGCCGGCTCCAAGCCCTCGAGCGCGAGCACGCCATGCTCAAGACCGAGCATGAGCTTTTAAAAAAAGCCATCCGGTTCTGTTCCGAACGAAGACGGAGGTCTTCACGTTTATCGATTCCCAACGCGCCGGCTTTCGCGTGAACCGGATGTGCCGACTCTACGGTGTCACGCGGGCTGGCTACTACGCCTGGCGGCGCCGAGGGGCCAGCGCGCGCCGCCGCCAAGACCAGTCGCTGCTGGGTCCGATCCAGGCCCTCTTCGTGCAGAGTCGGGGGACGTATGGCAGCCCCCGGATCCACCAGGCTCTCCGCGCCGCCGGCACGCGGGTCAGCCGGCGGCGGGTCGCGCGGCTTATGCGCGAGGCGGGCCTGCGCGCCCGAGCCGCGAAGCTGTATCGGGCCATTCCGGGGTTGCACGCCTTCTTCACGAGCATCCCCAACTGCCAGCTCGATTGCTTGGCCACGGGTCCGGATCAAGTCTGGGTGGGGGACATCACCTATCTGAAGGTCGGCGGGGCATGGCGCTATCTCGCGGTGGTGATGGATCGCTACTCGCGGCGGATTGTTGGCTGGAGCCTGGGGCGCCACAAGGATGCGCGCCTGACGCTGGCAGCGCTCAACCACGCCGTCTTCAATCGGCGCCCGCGGCCGGGGCTCATCTTCCACTCCGACCGCGGTATCGAGTACGCAGCCTATGCTTTCCGCGGTCGCCTGGCCACCCTGGGGTTCGTGCAGAGCATGAACCGGCCCGGCGAGATCGCGGACAACGCGCACATGGAGTCGTTCTTCCACTCGATGAAGACCGATGTCGTCCACGGCGTCACCTTCGTGAGCGAGG
>WNGF01001126.1_pt1 | contig 86595 bp, 65 predicted proteins | sample 5400641 | NCBI WGS metagenome assembly WNGF01 (sample SAMN13153371, study PRJNA577476) | soil metagenome | isolation source: 80 cm soil or saprolite under grassland replicate 2 | place: USA:California | collected 2016-06-15 | reverse complement strand
AAACTGCACCTTCGGATTCTTCTTCCCCAGCACTCTCGTGATCGCCGCCGTCAGCGTCGTCTTCCCGTGATCCACGTGCCCGATCGTCCCGATGTTTACGTGCGGCTTTGAACGGTCGAATTTCTCTTTTGACATCTCTCTAACTCCTTTTCGAACAATGAGAGGAGGTGAATTTAGAAATTAGAAATTAGAATTTAGAATTTGAAATCGCAGCTAACTAAGATTCGCAAATCAAAATTATTCAAGATCTTAAATCCTACTAATTTCCAAATTCTAATTTCTAAATTCTAATTTCTAAATTCCTCACTTAGCTACTCCCTGAACTTTTGCAATAACCTCTTCCGCAATATTCTTCGGCGCCTGTTCGTAACGCTCGAAATGCATTGTTGAAGTAGCCCGCCCTTGCGTGGCCGAGCGCAAATCCGTTGTGTAGCCAAACATCTCTGAAAGCGGAACAAACGCCGTGATCACCTGCGCGCCGCCAACACGGGGCTCCATACTCTCGATCCTTCCGCGGCGTGAATTAAGGTCGCCATTGACTGCGCCTGTGTAATCGTTTGGCGTTACCACCTCGACGCGCATAATCGGCTCGAGCAATACGGGCTTGGCCTTTCTCACTGCGTCCTGAAACGCCAAAGAGCCGGCTATATGAAACGAGCGCTCGTCAGAATCAACTTCATGATAGTTGCCGAACACCAGTCGAACCTTGATATCCACCAGTTCATAGCCAGCAAGAAACCCCCGCTCCATCGCGTCCTTGATTCCCTGCTCGACCGGCTTGATATACTCCTTGGGGATTGCGCCACCCGTGATCTTGTTTTCGAATACAAAGCCCTGGCCGGGCGCCGGCTCAACTTCGATTTCTACGTGGCCAAACTGTCCCCGACCACCAGTCTGTTTCTTAAAGATTTCCTTGCCGGGTGCCGCCTGCGTAATCGTTTCGCGATAGGCGACCTGCGGTTTTCCAACGTTAGCTTCAACGCCGAATTCGCGTTTCATGCGGTCGACGATGATCTCGAGGTGAAGCTCGCCCATTCCGGCGATAATTGTCTGGCCGGTTTCCTGATCCGTTGAAACGTTGAATGAGGGGTCTTCCTGCGCCAGACGATTGAGCGCAATTCCCAGCTTGTCCTGGTCCTGCCGTGTCTTCGGCTCTACCGCCACGCGGATAACCGGAGCGGGAAAATCCATCGCTTCAAGCACGATCGGTTTATTCTCATCGCAAACCGTATCGCCGGTAGTTACCTGCTTCATTCCGCCAATAGCGATGATTTCGCCCGCGCTCGCCTCCTCAATATCCTCTCGCTTATTCGCATGCATCCGCAGCAAGCGACCCACACGTTCTCTGGTGTCTTTGATCGAGTTGTACGCATAAGACCCGGCCCTGATCGTTCCGCTGTAGATGCGAACGAAGGAAAGCTGGCCCAGATGCTTGTCGCCCATGATCTTGAAAACCAGACCTGCAAAGGGTGCGCTCGCGTCGGGTGGACGAATTTCTACCTGGCCGTTCTTTGGATTTGTTCCTTCAACGGGCGGAATATCGAGCGGTGAGGGCAGGTAATCAACCACGGCGTCGAGCAGAGTCTGCACACCTTTGTTCTTGAAGGCGGATCCGGTGACTACCGGAACCAACTTGATCTCGAGCGTTCCCTTTCGCAGTCCCTTGCGAATCTCTTCTTCCGTAATCTCTTCACCCTCGATGTACTTGTGCGTCAAGCCATCATCGACGCTGGCTACCGCTTCAATTAGTTTCTCGCGCGCTGCTTGCGCAGCGACCTTCAAATCGTCAGGGATTTCGATCTTTTCATACTCAGCGCCCTTGTTCTCATCGTTCCAGATCAACGCCTTCATCGTGATTAAATCGACGACGCCTTTAAACTGATCTTCAAGACCGATGGGAATCTGGAGAGCTACCGGGTTCGCGCCCAGGCGGGTGATGATTGATTCGAAGGATCGTTCAAACGAAGCTCCAGCGCGGTCGAGCTTATTAATAAAACAGATTCGCGGCACGCCATATTTATCAGCCTGACGCCACACAGTTTCGGTCTGAGGCTCCACTCCGGCCACGCCATCAAACACTGCTACCGCGCCGTCCAGCACACGCAGCGAGCGCTCGACTTCCATAGTGAAATCCACGTGGCCCGGCGTGTCGATGATATTGATTTGGTAATCGTCGTCGCTGCGCTCCCAGAAACAAGTCGTCGCAGCGCTGGTGATTGTGATACCGCGCTCCTGCTCCTGTTCCATCCAGTCCATGATGGCCGTACCCTCGTGCACCTCGCCAATCTTGTGCGTGATGCCCGTGTAATAGAGGATACGTTCCGTGGTGGTAGTCTTACCGGCATCGATGTGCGCCATGATGCCGATATTTCTAAACTTTCTTAGATCGTGCTTAGCCATGATCGTCAGTGGTCAGTTGTCAGCAGTCAGTAGAACGTCTTCAACGACGGGCTACTGACCACCGACAACGGACTAACTACCATTTGTAATGCGCAAACGCCTTGTTTGCATCAGCCATGCGGTGCGTGTCTTCCTTCTTCTTCACCGCATTACCCCTGTTGTTGGCGGCGTCGAGGATTTCTGCCGCCAGACGATCAGTCATTGTCTTTTCGCCCCGTCCGCGCGCGTAGGAAACAATCCAACGAATCGCCAACGCTCCGCGCCGTTCCTGATGAACTTCGACTGGCACCTGATACGTCGAACCGCCAACGCGACGAGACTTTACTTCCACGGTCGGTTTGACGTTGTCTATAGCCCGTTTGAAAACCTTCAAAGGCTCTTCGCCGGTCTTATCACCAATCTGCCGCATCGCTCCGTAAAAAATATTCTCCGCCAGCGACTTCTTGCCCATCCACATCACGCCGTTGATGAACTTCGTGACCAGCGGACTGCTGTAAATCGGGTCCGGCAAAACTTCTCGTCTTTCGGCAACTCTTCGTCTTGGCATAATCGTTCAGGATTCCGGTATCAGGGTTCGCGTATCAGTTGCTTCACCTGCCGGCAACTGTTTGAAACTATTTCTTTCCAGCGCCTGCTTTCGGTCGCTTCGCTCCGTACTTTGAACGACCCTGTTTGCGATCCGAGACGCCAACAGAATCAAGCGTTCCGCGAATGACGTGGTAACGGACACCCGGCAGATCTTTCACGCGGCCGCCCCTAATAAGAACAATCGAGTGTTCCTGCAGGTTGTGGCCCACACCGGGGATGTAGGTCGTCACTTCAATCCCGTTTGTTAGCCGAACGCGAGCCACTTTTCGCAACGCCGAGTTCGGCTTCTTGGGTGTCTGCGTGTACACGCGCGTACACACGCCACGCTTCTGCGGCGAGCTTTGCAGCGCGGGACTCGCCGTCTTGTACTTCACTCTCTCGCGGCCTTTGCGAACCAACTGGTTGATCGTCGGCAATGCTCTTCCTCTTTCCTTAGGTGCGCTCTGTGCAAAGCGCAAAAAGGCACTACCTGCGTCTTTCCGGAACTCGTCCGGCAGTCAGCGCAGGCGGCTGCCCTGCATGTGATTTAGTTCAGGGATGTTCTGACTTCGCTGTTGCGGCGGGCGTGGATCGTGGCTTCCCTTAAGCCGAAGCTTTTCTGTGGCGTCGCATTGTTCAGGGCGAGAAGGCCGGTGGCCTTTTCACGCGAGCATGCGAGGGAGCCCCGGGTCAAACGGAGCGACGCATGCGACTTTACGCCACAATAATTTCAAGCGACTGGTAAACTGCTTGCCAGCCGGGCAACGCCTCCACACCGACAGAACCTACTAGACGTTGCACTGGTTGAATCAGACCCTGGGTCCGAAATGGCAGACTATAAAGGCTGAGGTTTTGACTGTCAAGCGCGCACGCATACTTGTGTCCCAGATCACTGTCCACAGTCACTATTGCTGTGATTGACGATTGAACTGAAGCGGCCCTGATACTCTGCCGACGTGATAAACGCGCAAACCATGCCGCGATAGTTCCCAGCCTCTCGCTTATTCAGAACATCCAGCCAGAAATCATAGCCTCCGGCATCGGGATCACGTCGTAGATAGCCAAAGTACTCGATTAGCACAAACGATGGGTTGTACTGTGACTGTCTGAAGGCGGCATTTTCGATCAACTCACTGACCACCAGCGCGCGGCTCTGATTCAGGTCGCCGCCAATCTGGTAGCTGGCCATGAGAGAGTTACGCAGCGCCAACATATCCACCCCCGAGTTCCGCACCGTAGCGAGAAGCGCATCAACAAACGAGGCGCCGGTTAAGTGGTCTTCGTATTTACGGACAAACTCCTTGCGCTGCACAAATGCTGTAGAAAAAGCTGCCCTACTCGCTTCCAGATTCGCGCCATCAAGCACATGCAGATGGTCTGCCGAGAATTCAGCATAGGAGAGACGGCGGCCAAGGCCGGCGCTGTACATTCGATAAATGAAGAAACCTGTTTGTTGGAACTCCTCGCTATCGAAGAAAGCGGCGCTGACATCGTTGCGCCTATTACGGATGCAGTCAGCATCGCTGCCACACTTGGTAATTTCGCGCGTCCAGTAAGCCAGGCCTCCCGCATCGGGTTCGCGGCCCAGGAAATCGAGGTACTGCTGCCGCACGAAGAACATCTCAGTGTCCAACGGATTGCCAATCGCGTTCTCCGACGCGTTCGCCGTAAAGACCGCTTCGACGCTATTGCCGACTAAAAAGAGGGCGCGCGATTGCGGCGAGAAAGTAAAATCAACCCGCGACGGCGCAATGGTGTAGAGACCGAGCGGTTCTAAGTCGGAGAACGAATATCGTCCGAACGAGTCCGTAAACGTCGCTGAAGATCTCGTTCCGTCGAGTTGCACCACCACGCCGGGGAGCGGTTGCAGGTCAGGAGTCGTGATGGTTCCCACAATCTCCGAACCGGCGGCAGTTGCTGCTTGTACTTCAAACGCGCCGATGTCGCTGCCGTCACCACCTGTGGCGTTAGGAATTGCCGGGTTGTCCACCGGGCGCGTGAAGCCGCGTTGGTCTGTGTTTAGGCTGCTGCTCTGTCCCTTGTCAATCGCCGGACTGTTTGTGAGCAGCGCGTGGGTTTGGGTAGGGCCGCCGTTATTCGCCAGCGAACCCAGGAGCGGATTGACGTTCCTTTGATCGCCGGTTGCAGGCGCCGTGATGCAAGTGCCATCGCTGTCAAGATTGTGTCCGAAGGACGTAACCACGAGGGAGTTACCTGCGCAATTGCGACCCGCAGGGCTATTATCGAAAATGGTGTTTTGGCTCGTAATGCCTGAGGCGCCCTCGTCATCGATGCCACTGCCAGCGCCAGTTTGAGATTTGTTGCCACTAATGGTCACGCTCTTCAGGGATAGGCTGCCGCCCTGGATGTAGATGCCTCCGCCTTGAAGGCCATCTTCGTGTCCGTTGTCGCTGATCGTCGAGTTAGTTATCGAAACGTTTCCACCAAATTGGATGTAAATACCGCCGCCCGCGCCGAAACCCGTCGTCAAGGCAGTGTTGTTGTTAATCGTGCTGCCGTTGATGCTGACTGTGCCTGATACGTCAAGATCCGCATAAATGCCGCCGCCCTGGTCGGCTGAATTATTGCTGACAGTGGTATTGCTCACCGTTAACGAGCTTTGCCCTTCTATATAAATGCCCCCACCGACGTTAAAATCACCTCCACTGGCGCTGTTCTCCGTGACCACACTCCCACTGATGCTGACCTGGCCAGCGAGAATTCTGATGCCACCTCCGTTATCGAAACCAGAGCTCTCCGCGGTTGCGCCGTTTCGTATCGTAACACCAGAGATATGGACGACGATCCCCACAGTGCGGATATCAAACACGCGGTCAATGCTGTTACCGTCAATGATGGTCTGGCCCACTCCCGCTCCGGTGATGGTCACACTCTTAGTAATATCGAGGTCACCGGTAGCCGCCGCATTCTCCGAGCTTCCTGCAAGCGTGAGAGTGTAGAGTCCCGCCGGCAGCATGATCTCGGCATTCCCACCTGGTGTCGCATTCGCCTCCTGAATGGCAGCGCGCAGTGTGCAGCCAGCACTAACGCTCGCGCATACGCCATTCCCAGGATTCGCATCCACGGCGTCCACTGTGCTGATGACGGTGAACGTCTCCGTCGCTTGCGCCACGGTGGTCGTTGTGACTTCGTAGGCTAACGACTTAACCAGGCGATTCCCGCCGCTTGCCTCAACCATAAGGTGCGGCAGCAGCGTAAGAAGCAGGCCTGCAAGCAGAAACGAGGCCAGCAGAGCTTTTTTGACGCGAGAAAGGAAGGTAGAAGTCCACATGATTCAATCACCTTTACGAGAATGGCTCCGGTTAACCCGGAGCATTAAAGGCGTTTGAGAATTAAGAGTTGAGGCGGCGGCGCTGTATTCTGTTAGCACACACCTAAAAGTTTTCTTCAGAGGGTGGCACCGCTTCTAACAGCCCGTTCACTGAAGCTGGTGAGGTGCAAACAACCAAATATGCGCTTGCCTGGGCGAATGCCCCGATCAAGTAGTAAGTCTTCATATGACTGTCACGGCGCGCACCGGATAGCGTTTGTTCGCGACGCCTAGACGCTCGCCCTAAGGGGGTTAAAAGACCCATTTAATTAGGTACCAGGCAGCGATGCCCAACCCAACCAGCAAAATGAAGATCCCGGCCACGGCCGCACCAATCATCAGTTTGAATTTGCGATAACGCTTCTCGTCCGGCGGTGATAACGCCCCTTGCGGAAAATACGGCGGTGGTGTGTAAGTTGCCAAATTCCTCCTCCTACAACCTGATCACGGCTTCTTGTCCTCAGGAGTAACCGTTGCCGTATCAGACTGCTTCTTTAGTTCTTCCTCTTTCTGTTTTTTTAACTGATCTTCCTGATGCTTCTTTGCAGCCTGAATGCGCTGAACGCCCTCCCGGGCTTCCTCGAGTCCGTCCTCTGCGCGGTAGTTCTCAGGGTCGATCTCTAAAGATTTTGAAAACGCGCTTGCCGCTTCATCGTACTGCGCCAGCCTGGTAAGCGCCATTCCAAGATCGCAATACATATCAGAGTCATCCTCTTTCAAACGCGTTGCTTGTTTGTACTCCCGCACCGCTTCACTGTACAGATGAAGGCCGGCATACGTCTGACCAAGATTGTAGTGAGCTTCAGCGTCCTTTGGATTGTTCGCCAGATACGCTTTGTAAGCCTCTACCCCTTTCTTGTAAGCATCTTCAGCCTCAGCAGCCTTATTGAGTGCTTCATAAGCCAACCCCAACCGGAAATGGGCTTCAGCAAGATTAGGATCGAGCTTAAGCGCTTGTTGAAATGCTTCGACAGCCTGCGAATCCTCGTCATTCCGGTATAGCTCTCTGCCTTTCTCAAGGAACACGTGCGCCTCTGAAGGCTCGCTAGCGATACCACCGCCTGACACGCCTACGGCAGTTCCCGGTTCCGTCTGAGGTGCGCTCTTATTTCTCTTGCATCCCGCGGAAAAAACCAACACGCAAAGGACGATTATGATTAGCGTCTGTTTCGTTTGAAGCCTCAACAGGCCCCCACTTTTGGGGAGAGCAGTAGTGTTTGAAAGCACGAAATATCTACGCCAAATTGGCCAACGAGTCAAACGGCTCGATCCATCAATAAACTTCGCGGCGCCGAGAGTTAGCTTTTGTGGCGAGCGTGAATCGGGGTTGAACCTCCACCTCACCTGATATTCTCCCCGCCACATATTCTCCGACCGCCGGTCCGTGCTTGAATCCGTGCCCTGAACCGCCGCCGACGAGCCATAAGTTAGGGACGTCGGGGTGGACATCGATCAGAAAGTCGCCGTTTGACGTGTTCTCATACTGACAAACCCGTGTCTCCATAATTGGCGAATCTTTCAAGGCCGGGACGCGCGTAGTCAGGTAATTCCGAATCGCAATCGCACCTTCTGTGGTAACCAGTCGATTACCTGTGTCTGGGTCAAAGACAGGGCCGTGCGCGTCAATGGCTATCTTAAAACCGCGGTCATCAACGTTCGGAATGGCATAGACGAGATCATTGAAGTCAATCCAAACCGGGAGATTGGGTGGGGCGAAACGCGCCGAACCTGCCGGCACGCCAAGGAAGAAGACTTCCTGCCGCGTCACGTGAATCATTTCGCCCAATAGTTCGGGAAACATCTTTGGTAACCATGGCCCGCAAGCAAAGACGAACTTTTCAGCACGAATAGTTCGATTTCTTGTTCTGACCGACTCCAATTGCCCTCTGGCCTGCGGGGCCAACACGCGTTCGTGAATATAGACAGTGCCGAGCTCTATGGTGTGAGCGACCAGGGCGCGCACGGCCTGGCGCGCCATCAACACACCACTTTCCGGCTCAAGGATGCCCCATGTAGTTGGTCCAAGTTCAAACTGGGGATAACGATTCACCAATTGATTTCGATCAAGTTTTTCAAAGTGGACGTTGCTTCGCTCCAACGTCGCCGCTGTCGCCTGTGCGTAAGAGTCGTTGTCACGCGCCAGCAACAACACGCCCGTTCGATGAAACAGGGAATCAAACGAATGCTCAATTCGTGGGCAATGCATATCGTTGAACAGGTCTTGCCATAGCCCTAGAGATCGCATTGCGGAGCGTGTATAGAGCTCGTCTGGCCCATAACTCATGCGAATGATGCGCGACTCGCCCCCGGAGCTCGCGTGGCTGTTGGCGGGCCCATACCCGTCGAGCAAAACCACTTTTGCGCCAGCGCGCTGTAATCGGTATGCGGTCCAGGCGCCAAAGACACCTGCTCCTATCACCGCAACGTCATAAGGGTCTTCCAACATTAACCGGCCTTTAATGTTTGCGTGTTGACGATCATGTTTGCACGCAAGGTTGTGAGGAGGCAAGGCGCATCACAGAATCACAGACTAATAAAGTCTGTGCCACAAAAAAGACCGGCGCGGGTGAAGGCGCCGGTCGTCAATCAGACTTGAAAGGTATCGCTACTCTTCGGGTTCAGCTACCTCAACTTCGCCCACTGCATCGCCATCGCCAACGGCGGCTACCGCAGCTCGGGTCGGCAACACGATGTCATGGCCGCCAACGATATCGGGAAACTCCTCAAGCTCGCGTTCGCGTGCCTGATCGATCGTCTCGTCACGTTCGACTTCAACGTTGCGGTAGTACTCCATCCCTGTACCAGCCGGAATCAAGCGGCCCATGATCACGTTCTCTTTCAAGCCGCGCAGATAGTCGATACGACCTGAGATTGCTGCTTCTGTAAGCACGCGGGTCGTCTCTTGAAACGATGCCGCTGAAATGAACGAGTCCGTCGACAGCGAAGCCTTGGTGATACCAAGCAAGAGCGGCTCAGCCTGCGAGACCTCTCCATCGATTTCCCGAACACGCTCATTCTCATCGGTGAAGCGGAACCGATCCACTTGCTCTTCGAGCAGAAAGTCGGTATCGCCCACTTCCTTGATTTTCACCCAGCGCAACATCTGCCGCACTATTACCTCGATGTGCTTGTCGTTGATGTTTACGCCCTGCAGCCGGTATACCTCCTGGATCTCATTCACCAGATACTCTTGCAGACGACTCATACCGAGGACGCGCAGGATATCGTGCGGATTCAGGGGGCCATCCATCAGAGCTTCTCCGGCACGGACGCGGTCGCCTTCCTGCACGTTGATGTGGGTGCCGCGTGGGATATCGTACTCCCTCTCTTCACCATCATCTCCGGTAATGATTAGCTTCCGTTTGCCCTTGGCAATAGGTCCCAGCTTAACAATGCCGTCGATTTCAGACATCACCGCTGTCTCCGCGGGTTTGCGCGCTTCGAATAGTTCGACTACGCGTGGCAGACCGCCCGTGATGTCTTTAGTCTTCGTCGTTTCACGCGGGATTTTCGCTATGATGTCACCTGGTTCGACTTCTTCACCATCAGTTACCATCAGGTTTGCGCGGACCGGCATCTGATAAGTCTTTAAGACCTTGTTAGCGGCATTGCGAATTTCGAAACGCGGCTGCAACTTCTCGTCGGGCGAGTCTTTCACAACCATGCGAGACTGGCCGGTTACTTCATCGACTTCCTCGTCAAACGTCACGCCCTCTTTCAGGCCCTGATACTTAACGTGACCGGCGACTTCCGTAAGAATCGCGAAAGTGAACGGATCCCAGGTTGCGAGTAACTGGTCCTGAACAACACGCTCGCCGTCTCCGACCTGAAGATGAGCGCCGTACACAATCTGGTAACGCGCGACTTCACGACCACGGTCGTCGATAATCGTCAGAGAGCCGTTGCGATTCATTGCAATGCGTTCGCCTTTACGACTCTTCACCGTTTGTAATTCCATGAACTTAACGGTGCCGTCCTGCCGAGCTTCGTGCTTGGACGACTCTTCCAGGCGCGCCGTACCGCCGATGTGGAACGTGCGCATCGTCAGCTGCGTACCCGGCTCGCCGATTGATTGAGCCGCGATTACGCCGACAGCCTCGCCGATTTCCACCGGCCGACCTGTTGCCAGATTGCGGCCATAGCACTTAATGCAGCAGCCGCGACGAGATTCACATGTCAGCACCGAACGAATACGCACGCGTTGCACACCCGAGCGTTGAATCTCGGAGGAAAGATCTTCATCGATCTCCTGATTCGATTCGACAATGACCCGGCCTTCCACCGGATCGATGACATCTTCGAGTGCCGTGCGACCGACGATACGATCACGCAGTGACTCGATTTCCTCGCCACCTTCAACGATCGCGCTTGCCGAGATTCCTCGGAGGGTGCCGCAATCCGGCTCACTGATAATCACGTCCTGCGCGACATCCACCAGACGACGGGTAAGATAACCCGAGTCAGCGGTCTTCAGGGCCGTGTCAGCCAGACCCTTGCGGGCGCCGTGCGTGGAGATGAAGTACTGCAAAACGTCGAGACCCTCGCGGAAGTTTGCGCGAATCGGTGTTTCGATAATTTCGCCCGAGGGCTTGGCCATCAAACCGCGCATCCCGGCCAACTGGCGAATCTGCTGCGCACTGCCTCTCGCTCCGGAATCGCTCATCACCAGGATAGGATTCAATTCGCCGCTCGAACGCTCGCGATCGTCCATCGCCTTAAACATTTCTTTGGCGACCTTGTCAGTAACTTCAGACCAGATGGCGATAATCTTGTTATAGCGCTCACCGTTGGTGATGACGCCGTCGAGATACTGTTGCTCGACGTTGATTACCTCCTTCTCGGCTTTGTCGATCAGGCCCTTCTTGGCATCGGGTGTAACGAGGTCGTCGATACCAATCGAAATACCTGCCTTGGTAGCGTAAAGGAATCCAAGGGTCTTGAGATCGTCAAGCATCTTGACAGTCATCTCGTGGCCCAAACGGATATGGGAATAGTTGACCAGCGATTGCAGACCCTTCTTCTTAAGGGTGCCATTGATGAAGGGCAAACCCGCGGGAATGGAGTCATTAAAAATCACCCGGCCAACTGTCGTATTGATCACGCGACGAACGTCGTCCTGCACGGTCGCCCGCAGGATATCCTGCGGATCGTGTTCCTGCGTCAGGTCGATTAGATCGCCACTGATACGCAGTTTAATCGGTGTCTGTGTCGTAACTTCCTTTGCATCAAGCGCAAGCAGCACTTCTTCGAGGGAAGCAAATACCCGTCCCTCGCCCTTGGACCCTGCCTTGTCGCGGGTCAGGTAGTAAATTCCGAGCACGATGTCTTGAGAAGGCACCGCGATAGGTTGTCCACTTGCCGGACTCAGAATGTTGTTGCTCGACAGCATCAAGACCGCCGCTTCAATCTGCGCTTCCGGACTGAGCGGAATATGAACGGCCATCTGGTCACCGTCGAAGTCTGCGTTGAAGGCAGTACAAACCAGAGGGTGAATCTTGATCGCCTTGCCCTCTACCAGAACCGGTTCAAAAGCCTGAATGCCAAGACGGTGCAGCGTCGGTGCGCGATTCAAAAGCACCGGGTGCTCGCGAATCACCTCTTCGAGAATGTCCCAAACCACGGGCTCTTGTCGCTCGACCATCTCGCGTGCTTGCTTAATGGTGGCGGCGTGCCCCTGCTTCTCGAGCTGGTTGTAAATAAATGGCTTGAACAGCTCGAGAGCCATCTTTTTCGGGAGGCCACACTGATGCAGCTTGAGCTCTGGACCGACCACAATCACCGAACGGCCAGAGTAGTCTACGCGCTTGCCGAGCAGGTTCTGACGGAATCGTCCCTGCTTTCCTTTCAATGTTCCGCTTAACGATTTGAGCGGACGATTATTGACGCCCCGCAGAACACGGCCTCGACGACCGTTATCAAACAACGCATCGACCGCCTCCTGCAGCATGCGTTTCTCATTCCGCACGATCACTTCCGGAGCGCGCAGTTCCATCAGCTTTTTCAGACGGTTGTTGCGATTGATAACGCGCCGGTAAAGATCGTTAAGATCCGAAGTAGCAAAGCGTCCGCCATCGAGCGGCACGAGCGGCCGCAACTCGGGCGGAATCACCGGAATAACGTCGAGGATCATCCACTCCGGACGATTCCCCGACTTAAGAAAGCTGGTCGCCACCTTTAAACGCTTGGAGTATTTTAGTTTTTTCTGCTGCGAGGTCTCTTCCCTCATCCGTTTGCGCAGCTCAGTCGCCAGCTCCGGGATGTTAACCATTGCCAGAAGCTCCTTGATCGCTTCGGCGCCCATCTTGGCAACAAACTGGCCTGGAAAATCGCGCACCAGCTCGCGATAACGTTCGTCGGAGACCAGCTCCTTTTCTTTCAAACCGGGAGCGTCCCCCGGATCAATCACAATGTAAGACTCAAAATAGAGGACTTTCTCAAGCTCTCGTAAGGGAATGTCCAGCAAGTGACCGATGCGCGAAGGAAGCCCCTTGAAGAACCAAACGTGTGAGCAGGGGCTGGCCAAGTCGATGTGGCCCAACCGCTCGCGCCGCACCTTGGCCTGGGTGACTTCGACACCGCACTTGTCACAAATGACTCCGCGATGCTTCATCCGCTTGTACTTCCCGCAGAGACACTCCCAGTCAGCCACCGGACCAAAGATTCGAGCACAGAACAGTCCGTCACGCTCTGGCTTAAACGTTCGATAATTGATCGTTTCCGGCTTTGTTACCTCTCCATGCGACCACTGCCGGATTTTTTCCGGAGACGCAAGTGAGATACGAATCGCTTCAAAGTCGGGCGCTAATTGCGTCTTTTCTTGTTGAAATCGAAACACGTTCTTTTCTCCATTTCGGATGTCGGATTTCGGATCTCGGATTTAGCGGCTTCCAATCCGCAATCCGCAATCCGCAATCCGAGTTCGTTATCCTTCGACAGCACTGGTGATCAGCGCTTCGCCCATTCCGTCCTGGCTGCCTTCGCCATTGGTCTCAACTTTCTTGTTAATGAGCTCAACGTCCAGGCAAAGCGATTGCAATTCACGCACGAGCACGTTGAACGACTCTGGCAGACCCGGATCGAAATCTGCTTCGCCCTTGACGATAGCTTCGTAGATTTTTGATCGTCCAGCTACGTCGTCTGATTTAGCAGTGAGCAGTTCCTGGAGAATATGGGCCGCGCCGTAGGCTTCGAGCGCCCAAACCTCCATCTCTCCAAAGCGCTGACCGCCAAACTGCGCCTTACCGCCCAACGGTTGTTGCGTAATCAAACTATAAGGCCCGATCGAACGTGCGTGAATCTTGTCGTCCACCAGGTGCGACAGTTTCAACATGTAGATGTACCCAACAGTGACCTTCTGCTCGAAAGGATCGCCGCTCAAACCGTCATAGAGCACGGCCTTGCCTGATTCATTGACTATCTCGGGCAGGCCCAGTTGATCAGCACGCCGGCCGGCTTCCGCCAACTTCTCTTTGATCTCCTTTTCCGTCGCGCCATCAAACACCGGCGTGGCGAAGTAAAGTCCAAGCACGCGCGCCGCCCAGCCAAGGTGTGTTTCCAGAATCTGACCCACGTTCATACGTGAGGGCACACCCAACGGGTTGAGCACGATTTCCACCGGGGTGCCGTCAGGCAGATAGGGCATGTCTTCTTCAGGCAAGATGCGCGCAATCACGCCTTTATTTCCGTGACGGCCGGCCATCTTGTCGCCTACTGAAAGCTTGCGCTTCATGGCGATGAAGACCTTGACCATCTTGATAACACCCGGAGCCAGTTCGTCGCCTTGCCGAAGTTTAGCGATCTTCTCTTCGTAGATGTCAGAGAGGATCTTAATCTGCCGTTCGGTGCGGTCTTCGTACTCTTTGATCTCCGCTCCCACGTCCAGTCGGGAGGAAGCCAGCTGAGCCTTGCGCAAAACCTTGGCCTCAATGCCTTCGAGCATCTCCCGCGTGATGGGTACGTTTTTCTCGAGTACAACTTCACGATTTGAAGTCAGATCAGCTGAAAGCTTGCGACCTTCGAGCAATTCATAGATTCGCGCATCGCGTTGTTCACGCAAGATACGAATCTCGTCTTCAAGGTCGCGTCGTAGCCGGTCCTCTTCTTCCTGCTCGATGGCTAGGGACCGTTGGTCCTTTTCCTGGCCCTTGCGAGTGAAGACTTGAACGTCAACTACCGTACCATCGATTCCCGGAGGGCAAACCAGAGACGCATCTTTCACGTCACCCGCCTTTTCGCCGAAAATTGCGCGGAGCAATTTTTCTTCGGCGGTCAGTTGCGTTTCCCCTTTGGGCGTCACCTTACCGACCAGAATCGAACCGGGCTTAACCTGCGCACCAATGCGGATGATGCCGCTTTCATCGAGGTCACGCAGCATGTTTTCGCCAACGTTGGGAATGTCGCGCGTGATCTCTTCCGGTCCAAGCTTGGTGTCACGCGCCTCGATTTCCAGTTCCTCAATGTGGATCGACGTGTAATAGTCTTCCTTCACCAGTCGTTCCGAAACCAGGATGGCATCTTCGAAGTTGTAGCCACGCCAAGGCATGAAGGCGACCAGCACGTTACGGCCCAGTGCCAGCTCACCCCGGTCCGTGCAAGGGCCGTCGGCAATTACCTGCCCTTTAGCAACGCGCTCACCAACATGCACAATTGGACGCTGGTTAATGCAAGTGTTCTGGTTCGAACGCTTGAATTTGATCAGCGTGTAGATGTCAGCGGTTACTTCGCGTGAGATCGTGCCATCAACGTTGTGATCGGCCTTAACGATGGTGCGCTCTGAATCCACGTAATCCACCACACCGTCGCGTTTCGCCACCACCACTGCTCCGGAATCGCGAGCGGTCGTCTGCTCCATACCCGTTCCAATGTAGGGCGCCTCAGCACGCAGTAAAGGTACCGACTGTCGCTGCATGTTTGAACCCATTAACGCGCGGTTGGCGTCGTCGTTCTCCAGGAACGGAATCAAGGACGCAGCCACGGAGACAAGCTGTTTGGGTGAAACGTCGACGTACTCGATGTCCTTCCGAAGTGCGAGAATGAACTCGCCTGCTTTACGAGCCGCATTACGCTCGTTGACGATATATCCGGTCTCGTCGAGTTTGATGTTGGCCTGACCGATGACGTGCTTGTCCTCTTCCCATGCCGTCAGATAAAACGGCCACGGCTCAGACTGGGCTTTGCGGCCATCCGCAACTACTTTTTTGTTAGCCTTCTCCACTTCCTCAAGAGGGATGTGCTCGCCCGGCTTTAGCTTTGTATCGCCGCCATTGACGATGCGCACGTACTCAACGACTTTGCCGTCGCTCACCTTGCGATAGGGCGCTTCAATGAAGCCAAACTCGTTGATGCGCGCAAAGCACGACAGACTCGAAATCAGACCGATGTTCGGACCTTCAGGCGTCTCGATCGGGCAGATGCGTCCGTAGTGCGTCGGGTGAACGTCTCGTACTTCGAATCCGGCGCGCTCTCGTGACAGACCACCCGGTCCCAGCGCCGACAAGCGGCGTTTGTGAGTGATCTCAGACAGCGGATTGGTCTGATCCATGAACTGAGAAAGCTGGCTCGAACCGAAAAACTCGCGCACCGCGGCCGTTACCGGCTTGGCATTTATCAGATCGCGAGGCATCGTCGTCTGCATTTCCTGATGGATCGACATCTTCTCCTTGATTGCTCGTTCCATGCGCTCAAGTCCAATCCGAAACTGATTCTCGAGGAGTTCACCAACAGCCCTCACACGTCGGTTGCCAAGGTGATCGATGTCGTCAGCCTGATATTCGGACGGGTTCTTACGCATTTTCAGGACGTACGACACCACCTCATAGAAGTCCTGCGCCGACAGCAGCGGATCATTAATCCGATCCCGTTCGGGTTTACCCATCTTGATATTGAACTTGAGCCGGCCCACCCGCGAGAAATCAAACTTGCGGGGGTCGAAGAACATTGCCTCCAGTAAACGGTAGGCAGTTTGGACGGTCGGTGGGTCGCCGGGTCGCATCTTGCGGTAGATTTCCAGCAACGCGTCAACTGGCTTGGTAATAACGTCCTTCTTCAGTGTTTGCGAGAGAATTGGTCCCACGTCATCCCGTTCAGGGAAGAAGACCGAAAACGTATCAATACCTGCTTCGATGATCTCTTGTAGTTTGGCAGGAGTGATTTCGTTATTCGCCTCGAGCACAATCTCGCCGCTCTCGGTGTTGACGATATCGGTAAGAGCGTAGGCGCCCTCAAGCTGCGACGACTCGATCTCGACTTCGCCGATATTCGCTTTGCGTAACCCTTCCAAGCCACTGGACGAGACCTTCTTACCAGTGCGCACAACGGGTTCGCTGCCGCGGCCTTTGATATCGAAGTCGACCTTCATGCCGACCAGGTTCGTTGCACCTTGTTCAGGCACCTGAACCATTAAGCGACCATCTTCGATCCGAATGTCGTCCGTTACGTAAATCGCCCGCAGCATGTCTTCGTCAGTGAATGAGGCATTCTTGACGTTGTCCTCAAGCTGCGAATCATTGCGTACCGATTTCCCCTCAACACGCTTGTTGAACCACAGGCCTAAAGCCCGCAGAAATATGGAGGCGAGAAACTTGCGCTTGCCGACACGGACGTACAGCAAATTCTTCTGGTCATATTCAAACTCGACCCAAGATCCACGATAGGGAATGATCTTGGCAACATAGATGGCACCGCGTTTGAAAAAGACCCCGGGCGAGCGGTGAAGCTGCGAAACGATCACGCGCTCGGTTCCATTAATGATGAAGGTACCGTTATCGGTCATTAACGGAATTTCGCCAAAGAAGACTTCTTCTTCCTTGATGTCGCGAATGGAAAGAGCTTCCGTCTCAGCATCCTTATCGTAGACTGTTAAGCGGATCTTGACCTTTAGCGGCACGCTGTAACTCATGCCGCGCTCCTGACACTCTTGCTGGTCGTGCTTGTGTTTCAGACCAACTGGTTCACCGCAGTTCTCGCACAACTGCGGTCGAACGAAATTGAAAGTGCCGCACTTGTGGCAGAGCGTTTCACCGGCAGCCAGCGGGTTTACCTTTATGGTCGAACCGCAGGTCTTGCAGTTAGCGCGAAGATAGTTAAGGCCTTCGAGGCGTCCGCACTTGCACTGCCAGTTACCGATTTGATATTCGACAAAATCGAGCGTTGCAGTGCCGCGGAAATCCGAGATGGGAAACACCGACTGGAAAACGGCCTGCAAACCGGTGTTTTCCCGCTCCTCCGGGAGCAGATCCATTTGCAGGAAACGGTTGTACGATTCGCGTTGAATTTCGATCAGATTCGGAATCCGCACTGCGGTCGCAATCTTGGAAAAGTCCACACGTTCCGGCGCCTGACTTGTGCGCCGACCCAGCCCTGTATTTATTGTTTGAAGTAAATTCGTAGACATGAGAGGTTCCTTCAAAGAGTTCTGATCCAGGATTTGGGATCTGCGATCGAAAGGCGTCCGTTTCGATGGCAAATCCAAAATCGAAATCTAAAGCACGCGAAGACGCGGTCAGAGCGCACAATGCCCTGACCGCTTCATTCATGAAAAGCGGTTGATTCTTTCGTCAAATTTTTCGGGAGTAACGCCAGCGCCTCAATACTCCCCTAACTTAACCGCCCCGTAAACTACTGTCAAGCGACCAGCTTCAAGGTGAAAGGACACGTGGCCAGACGCCGTCGGCTAACGGCATCCGGCGATTTTAATCCCCGCCTACTTCACTTCGACGGTAGCGCCTGCATCCGACAATTTCTGCTTGATTGTTTCCGCTTCTTCCTTCGAAACGCCCTCTTTGACAGCCTTGGGAGCGGCTTCGACCAAATCCTTGGCTTCTTTGAGGCCCAGGGCGGTCACCTCGCGGACAACCTTAATGACATTAATCTTGTTACCGCCGATGGCTTGAAGGATTACATCAAATTCGGTCTTCTCTTCCACCGGTGCCGCTGCCTCTCCTCCGCCGGCGCCTGCGACCGGTGCCGCAACGGCTGCGGCAGCAGCGGAAACACCAAACGTTTCTTCCATAGCCTTTACGAGCTGTGACGCTTCGAGCAGTGTCAGCTCCTTAACTTGATCCACAATTGACTGAATCTTATCTGTTGACATGACCGTTTATTTCACTCCTGAAAGTTTCTGTCGGGCAGCTGGCTTTTCCACTGCCTGTTTCTGGGCTTGCCACGCTTGGTGCATCTCCGCACGTCGCTCGCCGTCTGACCGCTCCACTGACACCTGCCCTGCGGCCGTTAATATTCGCAAACACCTGTGTCTCTATTACGCGCCTTGCGCTTCTTTTTGGGCACGGACCTGGTCGATAACAATCGCCAGATTTCGAGCCACTGCGCTGGTGACCGTCGCCAGTCGTTGCGCTTGAGCGTTAACAAGGAACATCACCTTGGATATCAACTCCTCGCGCGAAGGCAGACTGGCAATAGCCTCCACATCTCGCAATGCCACAACCTTACCCTCGACCACTCCCGCCTTGAACGTGAAGATATCGGGATTGGACTTCGTAAACTTGGAAATGGCCTTTGAGAGATTCACAGGATCACCCCCGCTCAAAGCGACTGCAGTAACTCCCTTGAATTGATCCTTTGCCAGCTCGAGGGCCGTACCCTCCGCGGCTTTTCGCGCCAGCGTATTCTTGACAACCTCATAGGACATGCCCGCTTCGCGCAACTGATTTCGCAACTCCTGATCCTTCGCTACCGTCATGCCCTTAAAGCCCACGAGCATTGCCGCCTGGGCACTCTTGAACCGCTCAGTGAGGGCTTCCAGGTCTTTCTGCTTCTGCTGTTTCGTCTTCATAACTTGGTCGCTCCTCACTACCTATTTCGCATATGCCGCCTCGTCAAGTAAAACTCCCGGGCTCATAGTGGCAGCCAGGTTCACTTTCTTTACGTATTTGCCCTTTGCCGTGGCGGGCCTGGCCTTGACAACGGCCTCCAGCAACGAGTGGGCGTTATCGCGAATTTGATCGGTGGGGAAAGAAACCTTCCCCACCCCCACGTGAATAACACCAGTCTTATCAACTCGATACTCGACCTTTCCCGCCTTAGTCTCTTTGACGGCCGTCTTTACGTCGAAAGTCACCGTCCCCGTCTTGGGGTTCGGCATCAAACCCCGAGGGCCAAGAATCTTTCCCAAGCCGCCTACCAGCCGCATCATGTCGGGCGTGGCGATTACTGCCTCAAAGTCCAACCAGTTCTCGTTCTTTATCTTGTTGACCATATCTTCGCCGCCCACAAAATCGGCGCCGGCCTCTTCAGCTTCTTTGATCTTGTCTCCCTGCGCGATTACGAGGATTTTTTTCGACTTGCCAAGCCCGTGCGGCAACACAATCGTCCCTCGAACGAGCTGATCAGCCTTGCGGGGATCCACGCCCAACCAGATCGTCAACTCAACAGTTTCATCGAACTTTGCGAAGGCAACCTCTTTTAGTTTCGCTACACCCTCTTCAAGGTTGTATTTGCGACCCAGGTCTATTTTCTCAGCTGCTGCCCGATATTTCTTTCCGTGCTTCTTCATTTTAGCCTCCGAGGTCCAACGGGATTTCCGATTTGCGATTGCCGATTGCCGATCTGTGCAATTCAATCGTTCGCATCCCTCCCTCTCAAACCGACTTACCAAGAACTGATCGCTTCTAAAATCGGCAATCGGAAATCGGAAATCTAAAATCGAAAATTATTCGACCGTCAGGCCCATTTGCCTGGCCGTTCCCTCAATAGTCCTGATTGCTGATTCCAGATTCGTGGTGTTGAGATCCGGCATTTTAGTCCTGGCAATCTCCTCGACCTTCGCCCTGGAGATAGTGCCGACCTTTTCCCGTTTCGGATTACCAGAGCCCTTCGGTATACCAGCCGCCTTTTTCAAAAGATCGGCCGCCGGCGGCGTCTTGGTCTCAAACGAAAAAGAGCGATCAGCATAAACGGTAATAACTACCGGGATCTTCAGGTCTGGATCCATTTGCGTGGTCTTAGCATTAAAGGCTTTGCAGAACTCCATGATGTTGACGCCGTGTTGACCGAGGGCCGGACCGATGGGCGGCGCCGGATTCGCCTTGCCCGCGGGAACCTGCAACTTGATATATCCTGTGATTTTCTTAGCCATGATTCAATTTGCGATTTCCGATTTTAGATTTTTGATTGGTTGTTTTCTTCAGGGTTAAGAGTTACGTCGCAACAAAACCAATCGGAAATCAAAAATCGGAAATCGGCAATCCCTTCATTCCTCTTCTGCGAATGTCACCTTTTCGACATCAAGAAAATTTAGCTCCACGGGAGTTGAGCGACCGAAAATAGTCACCGTCACCTTCAAGGTCGACTTATCGTCGTTAACTTCCTCTACCTTGCCTGTAAAGCTCTGGAATGGCCCTGACTTGATGCGAACCGTTTCCCCCTGCGAATAAGAAAACTTAGGCTTTGGTTTCTCCGCGGCCTCAGTAACATTATGGACAATCTGATCGACTTCCTGGGGGGTAAGTGGGGTGGGATTATGACCACCCACAAAACCAGTAACCTTCGGGGTTGACTTGATGAGATGAAACACGTTATCGGGAATGTGACCACGGTCGTCGCATTCGATCTGGACCAGCACGTAACCGGGATAAAACATACGGGTCGACTCGATCCGCTTGTTACCTCGCATTTCAACCACGGTTTCAGTGGGCACCAACACCTCGGTGATCTCACTTTGCAGATCGGTGTCGCGAACTCGCGCTTTCAAGCTGTCACGAACTTTTTTTTCGTGCCCCGAGTAAGTATGAAGTATGAACCACTGCTGCATGAACTATTCTGACCCTCAAACTCCCGTTATCCAGTTGAGCAGATGGTTAAGCTGTGTCAGCAAAAACGTCCACACCCTATCAACTGCAAACAAATAAACCGCGAAGAACACAACGGCGATGAGTGTAATTATGGTTGTATTCTTGACTTCCTTGGCGCTGGGCCATGAAACCCTCCGCATCTCGGCGCGGACATCGTGCAAAAACTGGACGATGCGACCGAACAACCCTTCTTGCGACCCCCGGCGAACTCGCTCACTGCGTTCCTGCTTTTCCGTGGGACGCTCAGCGCGAGCGGCTTCCCGAACCTCGTCTGAATTGTCTTCGTCAGCCATGACCTCGTCGACCTTCTTCGACACTCAACTCACCTTCCTTGCAAAACTGGCAGGGGTACCAGGATTCGAACCCGGACTTTCGGTTTTGGAGACCGACGTGCTAACCGTTGACACTATACCCCTCCAGAGATTGCCGACTACCGATTTCTGATTGCCGATTTGCGCTCAACGAAACAACACGAGAAATCGGCAATTGGCAATCGAAAATCAAAAGGGTCACTTGGTCTCTTTGTGATCGGTGTGCTTGCGACAGCGCCGACAAAACTTAGAGAACTCAAGGCGATCGGGGGTGGTCTTCTTGTTCTTTGTCGTGACGTAGTTGCGGTTCTTGCAGTCCGTGCATTGCAGCACAATGTTATCGCGTGCCATAAGTCCCTCATTATTTCCGATTGCCAATTGCCGATTGTCAATTTGAAAACCGATACCTGTCTCTCTTAATTATTCTTCCAATTCCTCAATTACCGATTAATCCTTGAAGGTCTTTCCAATCGGCAATCGGCAATCGCAAATCGGCAATCTTCCTACTGGATCACTTCTGTAATCGTTCCGGCGCCGACCGTCCGCCCACCCTCGCGAATCGCGAAGCGCAGCCCCTTCTCCATCGCTATCGGCGTGATTAACTCAATGTCCATCGCCACGTTGTCTCCAGGCATCACCATCTCCACTCCCGCCGGCAACTGCGCCACTCCCGTCACGTCCGTCGTCCGAAAGTAGAATTGCGGCCGGTAGCCCGTGAAAAACGGCGTGTGCCGTCCCCCTTCTTCCTTCGTCAGCACATACGCCTCCGCCTTGAACTTCGTGTGCGGCGTGATGCTCCCGGGCTTCGCGATTACCTGCCCCCGCTCGATGTCCTTCCGCTCCACTCCCCGCAGCAACAAGCCGACGTTGTCTCCCGCCGTCCCTTCGTCCAGCAACTTCTTGAACATCTCTACTCCGGTCACTACCGTCGTCCGCGTCGGCTTGATGCCCACTACTTCCACCGTCTCGTTCACCTTCACTTTGCCCCGCTCCACCCGCCCGGTGGCCACCGTACCTCGTCCCTGGATCGTGAAGATGTCTTCTACCGGCATCAAAAACGGCTTCTCGACATCCCGCTCCGGCGTCGGGATGTACTCGTCCACCGCCGTCATCAACTCGTCCACCGTCTTCTCCCAGGTCGCGTCCCCTTCCAGCGCCTTCAACGCACTTCCGCGGATCACCGGGATCTTGTCCCCAGGAAACTCGTACGCACTCAACAGCTCCCGCACTTCCAGTTCCACCAGGTCCAGCAACTCCGGATCGTCCACCGCGTCGGCCTTGTTCATGAACACCACCATCGCCGGCACTCCTACTTGCCGGGCCAACAAGATGTGCTCCCGCGTCTGCGGCATCGGCCCGTCAGTCGCCGCCACTACCAGTATCGCTCCGTCCATCTGCGCCGCTCCCGTGATCATGTTCTTCACATAGTCCGCGTGTCCCGGACAATCTACGTGCGCGTAGTGGCGCTTGGCCGTCTCATACTCCAAACTGCACCTTCGGATTCTTCTTCCCCAGCACTCTCGTGATCGCCGCCGTCAGCGTCGTCTTCCCGTGATCCACGTGCCCGATCGTCCCGATGTTTACGTGCGGCTTTGAACGGTCGAATTTCTCTTTTGACATCTCTTAGTAGCCTCTTCGATTAAGGATTATCAGCGTCATTATTTGGAGCCCGCGATGAGATTTGAACTCATGACCTCCTCCTTACCAAGGAGGCGCTCTACCCCTGAGCTACGCGGGCGCGGTTCCGCGCGTCCTTATATAAATATCTGGAGCGGGCGACGAGATTCGAACTCGCGACCCTCAGCTTGGAAGGCTGATGCTCTACCAACTGAGCTACACCCGCTCAAGAATTTCGAATTTAGTAGAATTTAGAATTGTGAATTTTGTCCGTTCACAGCAACTCATTGCTCGCACCGGTAACTCCGTCAATTCCAAATTCGCAATTCTAAATTCTAAATTCCGACCCCTGGTGGTGCAGGGGGCAGGATTCGAACCTGCGTAGGGCGTTAGCCCGCCGGGTTTACAGCCCGGTGCCATTAACCACTCGACCACCCCTGCATGTAGTTATCAGCAGTTGCTGGAGCCGGCGAAGGGACTTGAACCCCCGACCCTCTGATTACAAATCAGATGCTCTACCAACTGAGCTACGCCGGCCTGCTACAGAGTGCAAATAGCGCATTCCGACAAAATGCGGATACTAGCAACAGGATTATCAAAACGCAAGCGGCTGAGTTACTTGAGCGGGCTAGGAACCCCGAAAGAATATCGTTGACTATGCCAAACCCAACCAAGTAAGATTCGAGTTGCCCAATCCTCCTCGGTGTTTGACCGAGGCTCACCTCCGGCGGCCTCCGCCAAAGTTTCCAATCCCATTGTTTGTTGCCTGGAAACCAGTCCACTTTTGATCGATAAAAGGAGATTTAGATGCTCGATACTCACTTCCAATGTGAAAATGTCTTCCTTAGCGGAAGATGGCTACTGGCGTTGCTGGCGGCAAGCCTATGTTTCTCAGCTCGAATTAATGCCCAAACAAGCCCCCAGACCCAGAAAGTTTCGCCACAAATTGAATCTCCCGCAGAGGCTAGTGATGTCGGCATCGGAAGATCGAATCTGGAGTGCGCAGGCTATTTTCGCCTTCCGCCTCTCAACGGACTTCCGCAAGTCGTCGGTGGCGAGCAGGAGCAGGAGAAACGGGTTTACGCCACTGGGGATATCGTCTACATAGATGCCGGCTCGCAACAGGGCGTTCACGAAGGACAAGAGTTTCATGTCATTCGTCCGCGCGGCTGGGTCGAACGTGTGTATCGTCAGAAAAAGGGCAATCTCGGCGTGTTTGTTCAGGAAATCGGGCAACTTCGGGTAATTCGCGTTAAGAGTAACGTCTCGGTTGCCCAGGTGACGTTTTCGTGCGACCCGTTGTTGCTTGGGGACCTTCTGACTGGAGTACCAGACCGCACGTCGCCTGAAATCAGGACCGGGTTTTCGCTTGAGCGGTTCAGTGATCCCAATGGAAAGCCGACTGGTCGCGTGATGATGGCGCGCGATGGACATGAGATGGTCGCCAGGGGCGATCTGATTTATATAGACATCGGAGCTGAAGACAAGGCAGTCGCCGGTGATTACGTCACAATTTATCGGAAGGTAGGCACCGGGAACCTGGGAGTGATCAAGAACGAAGAACTTGCGCGCCGATCCGACACTGGTTTCGCCAGCGAAAAATACCGTGGCGGCACTTTCTCAATGCAGGCACAACGTTCAAAAGACGTCAAGGATGAGCCCGGCCAATACCGTCACAGTCCAATCAAGACAACTGAGATCAAGAACAAACGACCAGAGATGCCGCGGAAGATTGTAGGCGAGGCGGTGCTCGTCAATGTGCAAGCTCGCACAGCAACGGCAATGATCGTGCACTCGGCGCAGGAAGTTCACACCGGAGACTTTGTCGAAATAAAATGATCACCTGCGCGCGCCTTTGACTTCCTCACTAACGAGGTTCTAATCGCGAACGGAGGCAACCTTCGGCGCTGAAACCTCTCGAGTCTCCGCACGGTCAGCAAGAACCGAGCGGTAAAAGGAGCGAAAATATCCGTACATTGAGAGGCAGGAAGAGATCACGACTATCCAGAGCATGGCGCGCCCGATAGTGTAGAGCAGAACCTGCCAATCGTTTCCCGTCATCAACCCATTTCCTAGCAGGTGTTGCCAGGCGTTGCGTAGCTCGGGCACGGACCAAAACTCAATTGCCGGAAAAGGCTTGCCAAAATTTGCTACCGGAGGCTTGCCGGAAACGCTTGAGGCAATCAACAGCGCCACGGTGATCACCTGACCCACCATCTTAAACTTGCCCATCCTGGATGCGGAGATAACCACACCTTCGGTCGCTGCGATCGAACGCAATCCTGTCACTGCGAATTCTCGTCCAATGATGATCACCACCGCCCATGCCGGGGCTAGTTGATTCTCCACCAATGAGATTAGCGCTGCCGAGATCAAGAGTTTGTCCGCAATCGGATCAAGCAACTTACCCAATCGCGTAACTTGATCACGGCTGCGTGCGAAATGGCCATCGAGGTAGTCTGTGAGCGCAGCGCTTAAGAACATCACCACTCCGAGGATATGACGCGGCACTCCAAACCAGCTTTCTGAAAACGGAGTCAAAAGCACAACTACCAGGAGCGGTATTATGAAGATGCGCAGTAGGGTTAGGGAATTCGGAAGGTTCACACTTATTACCGCCGAAGTGTCAAGCGCGAAGAATAGCTCAGGAGTTTAACGAAGTGTAGGACTCAGAAGAAAAGAGGTCAAGAGAGAGTTCGGAGTTGGCCCACCCTGATGTCCTAACTTTTACCGAACCGCGACCTTGGTAGTCGCTTTGAACTTTGTTCTCGTCTCCGCTAGAATCAGGGATTCTCCGCCTCGCGAAATTCGCTGCTGAGGCGGCCCGTGTCGGTTTGAGGTTCCATGGCTATTGATCGCATCACAGTACGAGGCGCCCGCCAGCATAACCTCAAGAACGTCAACGTAGAAATCCCGCGCGATAAGTTTACCGTCATTACAGGCCTCTCCGGGTCCGGCAAATCGTCGCTCGCGTTCGACACGATTTATGCTGAAGGGCAACGCCGTTATGTCGAATCGTTATCAGCCTATGCTCGTCAATTCCTGGATCAGCTCGAAAAGCCCGATGTCGACTCCGTAGACGGTCTTTCGCCCGCAATCTCCATCGAACAGAAGACAGTGTCGCGCAGCCCCCGTTCTACAGTGGGAACGGTAACTGAGGTCTACGACTATATACGGTTGCTTTTCTCTTCGATTGGGCAGCCACATTGTCATGTTTGTGGCGCTCAGATCACCCGCCAAAGCGTCGAGCAAATCGTGCAAAACGTCCTGGCTCTTCCCGAAGGAGAGCGCGTAATGATTTTGGCGCCGATTGTTCGCGGTCGAAAGGGTGAGTTTAAGAAGGAGCTCGAGAAACTCGCGAGAGACGGTTTTCTCCGCGCGCGAGTTGACGGCGAATTACTCTCGCTCGACGAGCAGATACGACTTGATAAGAGGCGCAACCACACGATTGAGGCGGTAGTCGATCGGCTGCTGATTAAACCAGGAGTCAATGAGCGATTATCCGAATCGATACGAACCGCGTTGAAACTCACCAGCGGCGCCGTGCTTGTTTCGGTGGTTGATGGAGAAGAAAAACTCTATTCAGAGCGGATGGCTTGTGTTAACTGCGGCATCAACGTGCCGCCGCTCGAGCCTCGCTCCTTTTCCTTCAACTCCGCATACGGCGCCTGCAAGCGTTGCCACGGACTGGGCACAGTACTCGAGGTTGACCGAGCGAAATTGATCCCCGACGCCACCTTGCCTGCGGAAAAATTAGCTTTCATGGGACCGGCAGATCGTCAGGGCTCGGCCTATCTCAAAAGCGCGTTGCAGGCCATCGTGAAACACTTTAATGCCAGTTTGAAGACTCCGTTTGTCGAGCTGGCGAGGGAAGTGTGCGAGGCCTTCTTCAATGGGGTGAGTGGGAAAATCAAATTCACGCAAGGTCTGTACTCCTATGAGAGCCAGTGGAAGGGGGCATTGCGGTGGTTGCGGGATCGCCTCACCGAAGCACCCTCTGAAAGCGTCCGTCTGGCCTTGGAGGAACTTGTCTCACCGACATGCTGCCCTGACTGCAAAGGACGACGGCTGCGTTCGGATTCGTTAGCGGTACGTGTTGGAGGGCGAGGCATCGCGGATTACACGGGGATGCCAATAGAAGACGCGGTCCAAGCTTTTCAACATATCAAGCTAAGTGCACGCGAAGAGCAGATCGCCGGATCGATCCTGCGGGAAATCAGGAATCGGTTAGGTTTCCTGCAGCATGTGGGCCTTGGCTACCTGACGCTTGATCGGTCTTCGTCGACCTTGTCTGGTGGTGAAGGCCAACGTATTCGACTTGCTACCCAAATCGGCTCACAACTTCGTGGTGTGCTTTATGTTCTCGACGAGCCATCTATCGGATTACACCCACGCGACAATCAAAAACTTTTGGAAACGCTGATCGCACTCCGCGACCTTGGCAACACAGTTTTGGTTGTCGAGCATGACGAAGAGACGATTCGCAGAGCTGATTACGTCGTCGATCTTGGCCCGGGGGCCGGCGCTCACGGCGGAGAGGTTGTGGCCAGCGGTACGGCCGAGGAAGTCGCTAACAATCCCAATTCGATCACCGGACTCTACATACGTGGATTGAAAAAGATCCAGGTGCCGGAGCAGCGACGTTCTCCCAATGGCAAGTACCTCACTATCAACGGCGCGCGAGCAAATAATTTGAAGGAGATCGACGTCTCGTTCCCGCTCGGCTTGTTGACGGTGATTACCGGTGTATCAGGTTCGGGCAAATCCACGCTCGTCGGCGATATTCTTTATCGCGCTTTGGCCCGTCACATTTATGGTTCGCTTGCCGAGCCCGGCTCTTACACCGCCATCGAGGGCCTCGAACACCTCGACAAAGTAATCGAGATCGATCAATCCCCAATCGGTCGTACGCCGCGGTCGAATCCTGCAACTTATACCGGTCTGTTCACACCGATACGCGAACTTTACGCGATGCTGCCGGAATCACGTGAGCGTGGCTACAAACCGGGGCGGTTTTCTTTCAACGTTAAAGGAGGACGTTGTGAAGCGTGCGAAGGCGACGGCATGAAGCGCATTGAAATGAACTTTCTGCCGGACGTTTATGTGCTTTGCGATGTCTGCCGCGGCGCTCGCTACAATCGGGAAACTCTCGCCGTCAAGTACAAAGGGAAGTCGATCGCTGAACTCCTGGATACGACTGTGGAAGAAGCACTGACTCTGCTCGAAAACATTCCTCAGATTCAACAAAAGCTCCAAACATTGCTCGACGTCGGTTTGGGATATATCAAGCTGGGCCAATCAGCAACAACGCTGTCAGGCGGGGAAGCTCAACGCATCAAGTTGGCGAAGGAGCTATCCAAGCGGGCGACGGGCAGGACCATCTATATTCTCGACGAACCAACGACGGGCCTGCATTTTGCGGACGTCCACAAGTTGCTGGACGTGCTCCAGCGACTGGTCTCACTGGGCAATACCGTGTTGGTCATTGAACACAATCTGGACGTAATCAAGAGCGCTGATCACATCATCGATCTTGGACCGGAAGGTGGTTCCCACGGCGGGCGTGTAGTGGTTAGCGGAACTCCGGAAGAGGTGGCTCGGTCGCGGCGCTCGCACACGGGACAGGTATTGCGACCTCTCCTTAACGGACGCCTGCCACGCAACGGCAACGGTTCAAACGATCGCGAAGACAAGAAGATCGCCTGATCACGCGTGATATACTGACACTATGGAAGCCGCGATAGACAGGATTAAATTAGACAGGACCGCGTTTGAGGTTTTCTCATCATTCGAAGAAGCCGAAGCTGCCGACCGCGCATACTGGCACTCTCGGACTCCAGAAGAGAGATTGCTAGCTGTGGAACTGATGCGACAAAGCGCTTATGGATACGACCCGGCTACCGCCAGACTTCAAAGAGTTCTTGAAATTACTCAACTCAAGCAACGTTGAGTATTTGCTCATCGGCGGCTACGCAGTTGGTTACTATGGGTATCCTCGTCCAACCGGAGATATGGACATTTGGATTCCTCGTAATCCTAACACCGCGGGGAAGATTGTTGTGATCCTGGAAGAGTTCGGATTTACCTGTCCTGTTCAAGTCCTTCTTGCAGAAAACCAGGTAGTTCGGATGGGTGTCCCACCTTTTCGCATTGAGGTCCTCACAACAATCGACGGCGTTAAGTTTTCGGAATGTTATACCGAGAGAGTTCAAGTCATGCTGGACGGAGTTGAAGTAAGTCTAATAAGTTTGCCCCGATTGAAAGAGAACAAGAAAGCGAGCGGCAGATCAAAAGACATTACTGATTTGGAGAATCTGCCTTAAAAGACCCAAATCATTATGCCATCGCCAAGGCTTCGGGTAAGCGCCATCACCGGAGCCGCGCCAACAATGTCAATTTACGACAACGATCTTCGACCTCTTAGCCTTGATGAAGTTACCACCTACTCGCTCGCATCTCGCCCGAGCAAAGTTGCTCTAGACGACTTTGCCCGACCCATTGCGGAAACAGCATCCCTGCGGACTTTTTTAAATAGCCTTCCGAATATTCTTGCCGTTCAAAATTTGAGAGCCCTTGCGCAACGCATGCGTCGCGCGCGCGAATTGCACAAGCCGATAATCTGGGGCATCGGTGGTCACGTAATCAAGACAGGACTTGCACCCGTGATGATCGATCTTATGAACCGCGGTTTCATCACGGCCATCGCCACAAATGGTTCGGTGTTGGTCCATGATGTGGAGATCGCTCTGGTGGGCTCGACTTCCGAAGATGTGGACGCCACGCTGGGAAAAGGCGCCTTTGGAGGAGCGGAGGAGACCGGGAAACTTTTGAATCAAGCCGCCCAAGAAGGTGCACGAGATGAAATAGGCCTGGGTGAAGCGCTCGGCCGTGCTCTTTCGGGGTTGAACCCAAAAAACGGTGACTACTCTCTGCTGTGTGCGGCTTACAGGGCCCATGTACCCTTTACTGCCCACGTGACCATTGGTGGCGACATTGCCCATTTCCATCCGAATGCTGACGGCGGCGCTCTGGGAACTACGACACACACCGACTTTCGTCTGCTAGCAGAATTAGTGAGGCGAATGGATCAAGGCGGAGTTTATCTCAATGTCGGATCGGCAGTCGTCTTACCTGAAGTCTTTCTGAAATGTATAACCCTGGTACGCAACCTGGGCCATGAATTAACAGATATTACGACCGCAAATTTTGACTTCATACAATCTTACCGACCATTAACCAATGTCGTGCGTCGTCCCACCGCGAACAACGCCGGCCAGGGTTATGCAATAACGGGCCATCATGAAATAACAATTCCGCTGCTCGCCGCCGAACTGATTTGCGGAGGCGGCAAAGAATAGACAGAATCTGTCGCAGGTTCACTTCCCTTCTCAAGCTGTGCCACCGCAAACAGGTGTCGTGGATCATCCCAAACGTCAAATGCCATTTCGATGACAGGCTCTGAACACTCAGGCCCACCTCCCGACAGAGTGCGTTAAACTCCGCCTCATTAGTCAAAGCTTCACTGAAAGCCATTGCTGCTGCAATTCGCCTGACGAATCGCAACCGGGCTACGGCAGAAGACTGGAAAGCAAAAGTGAAGTGCGTTACCAGCGGATAGAAACTCTGATCGTAAATGTGCTCGCAAGCTTGTTCGAAAGGCAGTTGATGAGCAGCCTCCCGTCTGAGTTTCATGTAACAACGCAAGGCTCCGACTACATCCTTTGGCGTCAGTTCGGAAACGGCAAACAGGTCCGTGATGATTGATTCGGCCTGCTGCCAAACAGTTCCGGTATTTCCGCCAAGTACACGTGCGACTGGTGGCCCGATACCAACGTACGCTGAAAGAAGTGCCCTCTCCCAAAGCGGCGCCGAATCCGCATATGCGTCAAACAGTCTAGGCAGTTTTCATAGCTCGCCAATCGCGTTCGTCGAAAGAGCGCCATTTCCCAGGCCAAGGCATTACCTCCAGACTGTCCTTCGCATTAGCTGGGCAAACACTCTGCAAGCTTGTTCCTGCGCGTTTACGGCAGTTAACGCCCGATATTCTAAGAACAGAAAGATGCTGCGCGACGAGATTCTTTCGTCTGGAGCAGAATTAGCTATTGCAGTTGGAGTCTGGATGTGTCGAGTACCATTCAACCAGTACGCGATTCACAGGCCCAATTACACCTAAACTCGTTAGCTAGGCTATAATCCGCAGTCGCGCTTTGAGCCTCAGCGATTGCAAAGTCGAATAGCACGGGTGAAGTAAGAAGATCGATAGTACGAGGGTGGGCCATGCAGCCTGAAAAGCTTAAGCACTTTCGCGAGATCCTCCTCGAACAACTACGAGAGCACACCGAAAACATTCGCACGGAAAAGGCTACGGCTCTTGAAGCTTCGGACGATGGCGTCAAAGACAGCGTAGACCTCTCGCTCATGGACGTGAACCAGGAGATCGCCTTCCGTCTCGGCGAACGCGAATCGCAAATGGTCGCCGATACTGATCAGGCGCTCTTAAGAATTGAAGAAGGAAGTTATGGGAAATGCGGTCGTTGTGGTCGAGACATTGACGAGCGTCGCCTGGAAGCAGTACCGACAGCGCGTTACGATGCTAACTGTCAGACCATAATTGAACGAGCACTGGGAGAAGAAACTCCTTCGTTATAATTATTAGCCACAGATTAACGCGGATAACGCGGATCAGAAGAGACCGCAGGCATAAGTGATCCTCAGGCCTTTGGATGCGCCCGATCGTAAACCTCGATCAGTTTTTCCATCGAAACATGAGTGTAGATCTGGGTCGTGGAAAGACGCGCGTGGCCGAGCAGTTCCTGGATGTCGCGAAGATCTGCGCCACTATCTAGTAAGTGTGTAGCGAAGGAGTGACGCAGCGCATGCGGGCTGATGTTGTGCATTCCGGCGCAGATGCGAATGTATTTTTCGACCACGCGTCCCACAGACCGCGTCGTGATCCGCGTGCCCTGATAATTAAGAAAAAGCGCTCTCTCATCACGAAGTGAAATCGGTGCTTGCATTATGAAAACGTCGCGGACTCCGAGGTAACTTTGTAATGCTTCAAGCGCCGGTTCGCCAAAGGGCACAATCCGTTCCTTCCGGCGCTTTCCGGTGACGCGAATCAATTTATTTCCCGGGTCCACGTCGCCAAGGTTGAGTTTAGTAAGCTCCGAAACACGCACACCTGTTGCGTACATCAATTCGAGCATGGCGCGATCGCGCTTACCGAGATCGGTATCCGCATCCGGGCTTTCGATGAACCTGATGGCTTCTTCAACGGAAAGGTGGTGAGGCAGCTTTTTTTCCAGGCGCGGCGTAGTAACCAGTTTCGCGGAATTCGTCTCCAGGAGGCCTTCGCGTACAAGAAACTGAAAGAAGGTACGCAATGCTGCTAGTTTTCGCGCGATTGAAGACTTCCTCTTCTGGGCCTTGTGCAAACTAGCAAGCCATTCACGAATTGTAATGTGATCAATCTGGCTGAGGTTTGGGAACTTTCGCTTTTGAGTTTTGGGATCGGCAGGCGCTAGATAGTCCAGAAACTGTTGCAGGTCACTTGAGTAGTTGCGGAGGGTGTGTTCGCTGACGTTCCGTTCGTAGCGCAAGTGCTCGAGGAACTGATCTACCAGTTTCATCATGACGCTTATTGATCACCAATCATTCGACTACATCGCATCGGGCTTTGGAGAATAGTAGCCTCTGCGGGATCGAATCCGAACATCCTTCCGGGTCTTTAGCCGCAATTCAATCGCATGAAATCGACCATCTCGATGATCGCCCGAGGGGTAGTAACTGAGAATATATTGTTGCGCCAGATCGGCAGTGATTTGATCAAAAGCAGCGTTTAACTCCGCAACACTCTTTGGTATGTAAACGGCGCCTCCGGTCTGACCCGACAATTGCTCCATCCGCCGTTCGGCTGCGAGTGCGCGCAGATTTGCTCCTTCGTATAAACCGGTCTGCACAACAAAAATCTGGCAGTCATCGGCCAGCACTCGTTGCATCGTCGTCTCGAAATCAGCTCGGCTTGTAGTTTCGATACCGTCCGAAACTATTACCAGTACTCTCCGCCCTGAGTAGGGTCGAAGATATCCGGCAGCGTCGATGATAGCGTCAAAAAGCGAGGTGGAACCCTCAGGCTTTCCAAAAGTTTGAATCGTTTGCTCCAGCTTTTGCACGTCACGTGTTAGTGGCTGTGCGAGATAACTATCCGTTTCAACGGAGTAGATGGCTGCTTCGTCAATTGGCCGCATGACGCGACGAAAGAAATTCATCGCTGCCTCTTTTTCAAATTCGCGCGCAGAATCAAGACTGCCACTATTGTCAAACAGCATTGCCATGCGCACACTGGTTTCACTGCGCGTCAGGTCACTCAACGGTCGCGGTTGTCCATCTACCCAGAGTTCGAAATCATCAAGCTTTAAACCGGTAACCGCGGTGCCATGCTGATCAACGATCGAAGCTGGAATGGGAACGAGGTTCGACGTGATCCGAACAACGTCAGCCGAATCCACTTCGTCACCTGGCTCTTTCTGAGGGCTTGAATTCTTACTGGGGTTTGACGCGCGGAGCGGATCGGCGATTGGGCCTGGCGGCCTCGGCTGCGGCTTTTCAGTTTGAGGTTCTTTCGGTGCTTTTCGGCGTCCGGATTGACCGGCAATAGCGGGAAGGAAGAGGAGCGTAAAACAAAAACATATCGCTAAGCCCGACATGGCTTGGCGCGGAAGCACCATCATCCGGCCACGACCTGCGCCGAATCGTGCAACGTTTGAATTCCTTCCACCCAGGGTTGCCATTCTTTCAACGCCTGCTCGACTTGTAGTTGACGCCGCTCTCGTTTTCTACGTACACGCCGCCGATCTTGTTCATCAAGGGGCTGGAGTAACGCGAACGTGATGTTCACGGGTTGAAAATTCTTTGTCTCTGCCGTCGCGACGTATCGCGCCAGAGCCCCCATGGCGCTCTTCGGCGGCGCCTCAATCAGTTCTCGACCCGCGGCAAGCCGCGCCGCATTCACTCCTGCCAGCCAACCCATCGCTACTGATTCTACGTACCCTTCAACCCCGGTGATTTGTCCGGCAAAAAAGAGTTTCGGACGCTGCCGTGTTTGCATGGTTGGCGCGAGCACACGAGGTGAACAAATGTAAGTATTGCGATGGATCTGGCCAAACTGAAGAAACTCGGCATTTTGTAAGCCCGGTATTAGCCGCAGCACTCGCGCCTGTTCGCCGTAGCGTAGATGATTCTGAAAGCCCACAAGGCTGTACGCGTCAGCCATTAAATTTTCCTGGCGTAGTTGTACGGCAGCGTAAGGCTCACGCCCGGTGCGTGGATGCCTCAGGCCTACGGGTTTCATCGGCCCAAAGCGCAGAGTGTCCACGCCGCGCCGCGCCAACTCTTCAATCGGCAAACAAGCTTCGAACCAACGCGTCTCTTCAAAGCGCTGCAACGGAACACTCTTGGCCGCGATCAGTTCTTCGTAAAACCGAGCGTACTGCTCTGGCTCAAAGGGACAATTAAGATAGTCGGCGCCGCCTTTATCATAGCGAGCAGCAGAAAACGCAACGCTAAGATCTATAGAATCAGCTGAGACGATCGGCGCTATAGCGTCGTAGAAGTAGAGCTGATCGCTGCCGGTGAGCTTCATGATTTCGACCGTCAAGGCCTCTGAAGAGAGGGGTCCAGTAGCGATTATCGAGATCTCGTCTTCGGATATCTTAGTAACTTCCTCTCGCACGAGCTGGATGTTTGGATGGTTGGATATCTTTTCTGTTACGTAATCTGCAAACTTGTGACGGTCCACGGCGAGCGCGGCGCCCGCCGGCACCTGCGTCGCCATCGCCGCTTCCATCACAAGCGAACCCGCGCGACGCAACTCCTCTTTCAATAGAAATGGCGCCGTCCCCGGCTCGTCAGACTTGAGGGAGTTTGAACAGACGATTTCAGCCAGCCGGTCGCTCTGATGAGCAGGGGTACGCTTTTCGGGTCGCATCTCGTAAAGCCGAACGGGCCCTCCGCTGTTTGCGGCTTGCCAGGCAGCTTCGACGCCGGCCAGGCCTCCACCTATAACCACTATTTCATTCATTCGGGTTTCTTGTTTTCCTCCGGCTTTGGCGCATCGAGTTTGTAATCACCGACATCCCCCTGGAAATGCCGATAGTCGCTCCATTCGATCGTCTTATTAAAATCGCCGCCGCCAAACAACAGCACCTTAACGGAAAGGTTTATCTGCGCAAAACGCGGTAACCAGACGCCTTCGGCCATACGTGTTTGCTCCATGACGAGTGCAGCCCCGGGACGAAGCGACAGCAACAAGCCTCCAGCCATCTTAAAACCTTCAGCGAGTCGTGCCTCGATTCGCATCACCTGTTTATCAAGCGGATCGATCCAAACGGCGCCCACGAGCTTTGCAATCAGTGCTTCCCCGCGAGTGCTGGGATGAAAGCCCGCACGAGGACGAAAGTCGAATACTATCGCATCCCGATTTCCCACTTTCTCTCGACGCGGCGAAACAAACTCACACGCTAGGAGAAATTGCGAGATTTCCGGATCGTCGTCACCTTCTTCGCCAGTCCTGGAGTTCTTTCTCTTGCGAGCCAGCTCGGCACGACGGTGCTGTTCCCTTTGTGCGTCTTTCTCGCGGTCACGTTCAGCGCGTAGAAACTCTTCTTGAACCCGCTTTTCTTCTTTGGCTGCCCGCTCAGCTGAAAGCGGCACGCCGTTTTCACTGATCAGTTTTTGAATGGGCTCACGATTGGCCACCGGGAAAATCTCGTAGACCTTAACTGTCTCTTTCTTGATTTCCCCTTTGCCATTAATTTCGCGATCGGTTTCTTTCTGTGTGAACGCGTATTCCGTTACGCGCTTTTCAACTTCATCCTGGTTCTTTGCCACGTCGCGAAGCAAGGCAGGAACATCGAGAGTTTCCGTGGCGCGAGGCGAATCGAAAACCGTTGCTGAAAGTCCAGTGTTGTAGTTGACTCGCTGGAGTAAAAATATCAACTCTCCCGAGCCACCGATGTTCACACTGAGGCGATGTGGCTCGACTACACCCTGCTCGCTGCGGTAGTCATCGAGTCGAGTAACAGTCTTTCTTGTCTCGTCAGTAATTTGGACCAGGAGATTTGTTGAGGCGCTGAACGCATAGCGCAAACGAGCGCCATTGCGAGTGGAAAACTCGACGACGTATACGGGCTCGGAAGCCGCCCCGTAGACAGAGACAGTACGCGCGAGCACGTTGGCCTTCTTATAGTCAACCAGATGTGAGGCATCCAGCAGGCCCTGCAACTTCGCTGCTAAGGCCTCTGGCCCAGTCAGCGTGCGTGATTGTCCATCTAAACCACTTGCCCAGGCAGAACTGGCGTTGGTTGCGGAGATGATCTGGCCATTACCGAATGTCATCTCAGAACGAAATGAAGCCGGCAGCTTAATCCGAGTTTGGGCAGTGCCGATAGTTTGATCGTTAAGCTGAATTATCCAATCATAAGTTGCGTCGGTGACTGTCGCGGCGCGCTTCTTGCCCCCAATCGCCTTGAGATACCTTTCCACAACTTTTTCAGCCGGCGGCAGTTTTTGCGTTGCAGGCCGCTGTGCGTGAGTGTTGACTATTAAAAAACCAGACGCGAAGACAGTAAGGGAGATGAGCGCCACCCTGATCACTTTGCACTGTCTTCGCTGAAGGCGTTGATGGCCCAGTCTGAACCGTCTCAGTTTCACTTCGTTCTCGCGTTTCATTTCCTACGTGTCGCGGCTCGCTTGTTTTGAGTCTTCCTGCTCGTGGCTCTGGCTGTTTTGGACTTCCGCGTTTTTCCTCTTACAGCCATTTATCACCTCGCGTGCGTTGGATATACCGTTGCTTGACACCACAAACTGCGCATTCGTATAGTGCAATTCAATTCGATGCGCGTTTAATTGCATCATTGGCCGGCTTAGCTCAGTTGGTAGAGCGTCTGATTCGTAATTAGAAGGTCGCCGGTTCAACTCCGGCAGCCGGCTCCAAATCATTTCCTCCGATCAGTTTACGCCAATCAAACCATTTTCGAAGGGCGGATAATTGAACTTATGACTTTAGAAAAGCTCTTCACCCAATTTATACAGGAAAAACGTTACCCTACAGAACGTCAGTCCCAGGACAGTCCGCTTCTGTGAGCCCAGCGACAAACGGCAAGAAGTAAGAGCGACAACGTGCTGACCCATCCAGAAGCGTTGACTGACCCGTAATGGTGATGTATACCCTCGCCACTAACTACCCGAAAGGAGCCACACAATGGTTAATAAGAATCTAACCACCGTCAAAAAAAGAGGAAAACTCAATGTCGGCAAGTTGAAGCTCACCAAGGAGACGGTGCGGGACTTATCGAAACAAGAAGCGAAAGGTATTAGGGGTGGTCGAGTCAACCTGAGCCTCAGTCGGGCGGCTGACGGCTGCGGAACCGATAGTTGCGTGCTGGCGAAGTAGAATGGGCGACGCCACTCTGTGAACTGGGCTGAGTTGCTAGAAAACAGTCTCTCAGCCCAAACTTGCTTTCAGCCCCGGTAGCCAAAATGATGCAGAGGCTCGATTGGTTATATTGAAAATATCTAACCCTCATATTCACTTGACGTAACGGTGCTGAAATACCTGCGAGCTACCTTTGACATGAGCAGGACAATCCGTATATAAAGTGCGCATAAGTAACTGTCACGGCTGTCCCGAACAGTGTGCCTTGCGTGATAGCTCACGCTCCAAGTTTTGAGCCCAGGGAACCTATTCTGAATGTCTTGGTTTATCCACCGGTAACCAGGCCAACCGTTAATTATCGGACCTTCCTCCAGCGCTGGGAAGGCGATCTCCTTAAGTGTTTTGCCACGTTCTTACAACTGAGCCATGAAAGTTCAAGGTCGCTTGCGGGATTATCCGCTTTCAGATTTGTTTAAGATTCTAGACAGCCGACACGAGTCAGGCTGCCTAAGAATCGAATTCGATCCCCAGCCTGCGCTGTTGTACTTTAACAGCGGACAACTCGTTGACGCGCGAATGGCTGATCTGGAGGGCTTTCCCGCAATTCAGCTGGCTTGCTCAAAAGACACAGCCCCTTTTGTTTTCGATAACGCCATCGTGCCGCCCTCATCCACGATCTTCGGCGACAATGAAAGGGTGTTGTTGTCACAAGTCTTTGGCCTGGTACCGAACGACAAAGCGCAACCCGATCAAATATCAAGAGAACGGCAAGCGTCTCGGTGCGAGTCTGTTCCGGCGCGGCCTACATTGAAAAAAGAGACTTCAGATGTCCCCGGCTCGAACGCACAGGCACCCACACCCGTAACACCACCTACCGTCACCCTTGAGCCGCTTTCAGTGGCCGTTGGTAGATTTTTCCGTGGTTATTCCCACCTGCTAACTATTCCGAAGGAAACGTTCGACTATTTACCGTCTAAGAAACTGCTCCGAGCCGCAGCGGTGATTTTGGTTATTGCGGTGCCCGCTACCGTTGGGCTCACTCTTCGGCTAGGCAAGAGGGGTGCAGCAACGCCTGTAGTCGTGGCGGCGAGTGAGACCACGGCTCCAAAAGACTTCTCTCCGCCTCCAGTGAGAACCGTAGAAGACAAACAGTCTCCGACGACACCAGTCGAGACATCAGTCGCTCCTTCCAACAAGGCCCCATCTCCAGTGATCGAGAGGAACCCACGAGCGGTAACAAAAGAGTCACCTTCCGACGAGCCGAAGATTGTTGAGGAGTCGACCGTCGCGGCGGAACCTACCCAACCGTCATCAGCTGTTGTGGAAGATTCAAAGCCCCGCGCATCCGTTGAGCAAGACAGCAAACCCGAGTCAGCCTCGAAGACCATTGTGGTCATGGTTCGTGTAGAAAAAGGCCGAGTGGCTGAGGCGTGGGTCAAAGATTCGCACCGTGGACTAGAAGCGTTCGAGGCTACCGCAATCCGACTCGCCCGTCAGCGCCGCTACTCTAAAGATACAGCTCGTACTGAAGCTGTTGCGGTCAACGTGACAGTTAATCAATAAAAGAGGATTTAGATGTTGAGCAAAATCGCCTTGAGCATTGGCTTCTGTGCCCTCATCCTGAGCGTTAGTGGGCAAACGTACAGTCAGAACAGATCTATCGCCGCTCCCGCGACTAGCGAACTTAGCGATCGTGAAAGAGATGGTCTGATTGGACCGGTCCGTCGCGTCACTGTCGAAAGTGCAAAGATCACTATCAAGAATGGTGCTATTGTCGAAGGCCAACGCGTCCTCAGTGCGATCACCACCTATGATGCGCGGGGCACGAAGATAGACAACACTGCTTACCCTGTCGAGGGCACTTCGCTTCCTGGCAAAGAACGATATAAATATGACGACAAGGGGAATATTGTCGAGATGGAATTGCGCGGACCGGATGGCGCAATTCTAAGTAAGGAGCTCTATAGCTACGTTCTCGATGAACTCGGTAATTGGAAGCGGATGACGACTTCGCTCGCTGTTTTTCAGGACGGAAAGTTAGGCGATGAACCGGTAGAAGTCACGTATCGAACCATTACCTATTTCTACAGTCAGGAGGTGGCGCAGTTAACGTCTGCCTCTTCCAGTGTTACGCCTGGTTCGAGCTCTGCAAACTTAACTGAAGTTAAAGCCTCAAGACCTGTTAACCAAATCGTGACTGAAGTTTCTGCTGTTGAAACGCCTGCCACCGAGAAGAGCGAGCCGAGAGTAAGTGATGCGTTAGCTCAACCGGTGAAGACGGCTGACCCGCCGAGCGATGCTTCACCAATCAGCTCGGGAACCAAACAACCCCAGGAATCTTCGGAGTCTTTATCCGCAGGCGATTCAGGTACAAAGACCGCGCCTGAGGGTAATACAAAACTCGAGACATCCAACATCTCCATTGAAACCAAAATCGCGGAACCGAGACCTTCCTCGTCCGCTTCTTCAAGTCAGCCAGTTTCTGACACGCCACAAACGGCTTTAAGCTACTACAACTTGGGCGTTTCATATCTCGACGCCGGCAAACACGCTGAAGCTGCGCGGGCGCTGGGTGAAGCAATCTATAAGGATCCTGAATACGCCGCCGCTTACGTAAAACTCGGTTTTGCTTACTCGTCGTTGCGCCAGTATAAAGATGCGATTGCTGTTTTTAAGATGGCAATTCGAATCAAACGCGAGCTGGTTGACGCGGAGGCGTATTACCAGATGGGTCAGGCTTATGCCGCTCTTGGTAAACATTCGGATGCGCTCAGCTCCTTCAAGCAAGCCCTCTACATTGCGCGAGCTGAGGCGATCACTGCTGAAGGACAAAACGCAAGGGTTCCAACCGTGGAGGAACTTCACTACAACCTCGGGTTGGCATATCACAATCTGGCGCGATTCCAGGAGGCAATCAAAGAACTGCAACAAGTGATAGCAGTAAACCCCAGATTCGCAGAAGCTTATTATGGACTTGCAATATGTTATATCGGCATCGGTGATCGAAAGTCGGCAGAGAAACAACAGAAGATCCTCGCGCCATTAAATCCCGACTTGGCCGCACGCGTTTCACGGGCGCTGACAACCAGCCACATTCCGCCTCCAAGTGTTACCGATGGTATGCTGGGAGGGGACAGGCCTTAGACGTCGCTAGGACTCGCAATGACACCCTTAGACGTCAGCACGCGAGCTTCCGTGCGATCCATCGTAGATACCCGTAACAATTCAAAGAGAAGTCCCGCGGCCCGGTGATGAGAATCACAACCGACCAGGTGGAGGAATATCACCGCGCGGGTTTCTTAGTGCTCACTGACTTCGTTACTTCCGGAGCGTGCGATGATCTGCGTGCGAGGGCGGAAGATCTTGTGCGTGAATTTGATCCTCAGGGTCTGGTCTCAATCTTCTCTACCAAAGAGCAGAGCCGCCTGAGTGATGAATATTTTCTGACCTCGGGCGGTAGGATTTGTTTTTTCTTTGAGGAAGACGCTTTTCTTCCCGACGGCAGATTAGGGCAAACAAAGGAACAGTCAATAAACAAGATTGGTCACGCCCTTCACGATCTCGATCCCGTCTTCAACGCCTTTTCGCGGACCACAGAACTCGGGAACCTCGTCGCAGATCTCCGGATTGAGTCGCCCCTGCTGTTGCAATCAATGTACATTTTCAAACAACCCAAGATCGGAGGCGAGGTCACATGCCACCAGGACAGCACCTTCTTATACAATGAACCCATAGACATCGTGGGCCTCTGGTTTGCGCTGGAAGACGCGACGATTGAGAACGGTTGTCTCTGGGCAATGCCGGGCGGCCATAAGCTGGGACTGAAGTCTCGTTGGATGAGAGCGTCGAAAGGTGGTATGCGCTTTGAAATTCTTCAATCCGAGCCGTGGTGCGAGGAGAGGCTCGTTCCACTCGAAGTAGAAAAAGGGACGCTCATCGTACTGCACGGTCTGTTGCCCCACAAGAGTCTGGCAAACCGATCGGGCAAATCTAGACACGCCTATACGCTCCACGTGATGGGCGGACGTAGCCATTACCCCAAAGACAACTGGTTACAGCGATCGCTCGAGATGCCCTTGCGAGGTTTTTGAGCATGCCTGTAAAGAAGCCGCAAATTCACTGTGAGGGCGCGCGCAAAGCTTCCATGCCCAGCATGATTCGCCCGATGCTGGCCACCCTTGTGGACCGCCCGTTCTCCGATCCAGACTGGCTGTTCGAAACCAAATGGGATGGCGTCAGGGCGATCTGCTTTGTTAGAAAAGGCCGGGCGCGGTTTGTCTCGCGCACCCAGCTTGAAATGACTGGACAATATCCCGAGTTGGCCAACATTGCATCCTGTCTCAAGGCTAAGGAAGCAATACTTGATGGCGAGATCGTGGCGTTGGATGAAAAGGGAGTTTCAAGATTTCAGTTGCTGCAGCCAAGGCTAGGCCGAAAGAACCCTCGCGAAATTGAACGCATGGCTGCGCAAAGTCGGATCGCGTTTTATGTTTTCGATCTGATTTATCTGGACGGCTTTGACCTCAGCCAGTGCAAGCTATTGGATCGCAAAAGCCTTGTCGAGCGAGTTTTGAAGCCTTCAAAGAACGTTCGCTATTCGGATCATATAATCGTCGATGGTGAGAGATTGTTTCGCGAGGTCGCGAAGATTCCTCTTGAAGGCGTAGTTGCGAAACGAACAAACAGCGCTTACGTGCAAAAACGATCTAGCGACTGGCTGAAAATAAAGACTGTCCAGGAATCAGAGGTGGTGATAGGTGGATATACAGAACCACGAAAAACAAGAGCCCACTTTGGAGCTTTGGTGGTCGGACTGTATAAGGGCGACGAGCTTCAGTACGTCGCTCACGTGGGCGGCGGCTTTAATCAGCACTCTCTCGAGCAGCTGTACGAACTGATGCAGCCACTACGAACCAGGCATTGCCCTTTTGTCGAAAAGCCGGTGACCAATGAACCTGTTCAATGGCTCGATCCCAAACTGGTCGCTCAAGTTAAGTTTTCAGAATGGACAGCGGACAGCCGCATGCGACATCCAATTTTTCTCGGGATGCGCGAGGACAAAAAGCCTGAAGACTGCGTCTTTGAGCGAGAACAGAAAACCAGTCAGGCAGTGGCTAGAACTGAGCGTCGATCTCCGAAGTAACGCAACCTGTTAGGTTGCGTTGTCACGCCACACGCAAGCTAAACAGCTGCGTTAGTTTGGGTTGAGTTAACACCTGTTAGGTTGCGCTTCCGGATCGCGCACGCAAGCTAACAGCTTGCCTTATTCTAACTACTTGGACGGAGTAGCCCGCGAAAGATTCCCTGCACCCGAACCTGGCTGGCAGGCAGTCTTAGGGGTTCGAGTTGTGAGTTCGCCGGATGCAGTTCAACGATAGGTCCGCGGCGAAAAAGCCGTTTAAGAGTGGCCTGATTTTCATTCACCAGCAGGGCTACCACGATCTCTCCATCTCTTGCATCAGTGCGATTCTCGATCAGAGCAATGTCCCCGTCACAGATATGCTCGTCGATCATAGAATCGCCCTTCACTTTCAAGGCATAAACACGATCAGGACGTACCCGACCAAGCAGGAAGCGCGGTACAGGAATGCGTTCTTCGTCTTCAATGACCTCGAGCGGTGCGCCCGCGGCAATCCTTCCCAAAAGTTTAACTTCGCAAAGCGCTTCCGAAGTAGTGTCTTCAACTTTAACGGTGAGACCGAACGAGCCATCCTCATGTTCTCGCATCAGTAAACCGCGTCGTTCAAGGGCTGCAATATGTTTGGCGATGGTGGCGCGCGACTTCACTCCGAAGTGCCGTGCTATTTGCGCGTAGGAAGGTTCGTAACCATGTCGCTCGAGGAAGCAAGTGATGTAATCGAGAATTTCTTTTTGCCGTTGAGTCCGTGGAAGCATTAGTTTGCGTGTATTCCCGATTGCTGACGCCGCTTTATGAGAGAGAGCTACTTATGTCTTTAGTGACGAGGCATTCTATGGCGCGCAAACAAAAGCGTCAAGCATTTTGCAAAGGAAGGGATTGGCGGGAAGACTGGTTGAGATTGGACCACTCGCCGAAGTAAGGAAGACGATGGCGTCACCACGTTACCCGGAGACGGCAACCTCTTCACAGTCAGGGGAAGGCTGTAATGTCGAGTCGGCGAGTACGGCCCGCGCCTTCACATGGCCGAGCAAAGTCTCAAGATAGCAGCAGAAGCGGTGCAATAAATCAGTTGGTCTTCCTCCACTACTTATGGAATTCAGAACTTCTTCCGAAAGAGCCTCATAATCTTGCCAGTCTTTGTACATGAGCCACTGCATACTACCCTGCCGAAATGTCCTTAGATGCTCCGCTATCTTGTTAAGCGATTGGTTACGATCGTCCTTGAGGAGATCAACCAACGACGCGAGATCCCTGCACAGAAGCAAGGAACGTTCACGCCTTATGCGCCAATCCTGAAATAGTCTGGCGCCGCAGACATCATCATCGAACACGCAAGCAAGATTAATCATGCATTGCTGGAAGCAGTTCCTCAATACCCCGTGCGCATGTAGGAGTATGCCATGCGTCCTTTGGTCCTGGGAGGTGATTTCAGCAAGTTCGCCATCAAAGATTCGTCGGATTTCATGCTTGATTGCGTAAGCTGCCCCGTCCAGCGTTTCGTGCAAAGATTTTTCCAATCCGTCAACCTGAAGCGCGTGGTTTTCAATAAAATCAACGAGGGAGGCCGCCTCGCCGCGTACCGCATCAAGAATGGAGAGCCTTTCGGAAATACGTACGGGCTCTTGTGGTGCGGCTTCGACGAGACTCAGATAGTCCAGAAGAAGGACCAGATCGGCCAGAACCCTGCTTACCGCTACACGCACGGCTTCATCGCTTATTGAGTCTGCCAGATGATTTACTTGCAAATGCAGGCTGGGGATCTCCGAATTCGAAGCTCCCGAGGACGACCCGTTTAAGATCGACTGTGGTTTAAGACTTTCAGTGTGCTGAATGTTCAGCTGCAGGATTGTGCTCATGGGTTTTAGTTGCCTACTCGACCGCCAGAAATTTCAATTCGGCTCGCCTAACGAAGTTAGGTCGACGGCAACTATCAGCATGCCTCGTGCCAGATGAGGAACCCTCGGATAGCCTTGAATTTTCAAATCGGTTTATCGAGGTTCTCGGTCGAATTTCGACAATTCGGGCAGGTTGACGTTACTCATCATCAAAGTGAACGGTGAGGAGATGAGATCGATCCCATCCTAAGTCAGGGCTGCATACTTGAGGTTAGCGAGCCCGCCAGTCTCAGCGAATGGAGTAACGGGCCAGGGTTCGGGGGAAAATGCGAACTGAGGGAGGCATCTGAGTTAGCGTCATCGGCTTTCCGGTGAGCAATTGCTCGGCGTTCATCTGATATACAGCTTCGTTGAGATCATTGTCCGGACTGATTACGGCTCCTTTTAGAGCGGCGCCGATGAAGATGCCTTTGCTTCTCGAGTAAGAGAGAATACCTGCATCAAGACGCGGGTTGGTCGAAGCCGAGGCTTCTCGTCCCACTGGTCCTGCAGCAACTCCAACTTCACCTCCGAGCTCAAACTTGTCTTTGAGCAGCCCCTTAAGTCCGTCGTCGTTCATGATGAGTAAAACGTAATCGGTCGTTGTTGCTCCAATCTGCGCGCCAAAGCTTCCTCCTCCAAGATTGAAGAATACAGGTTGACTCCACCCTCCGCGGATGCGCTTGCTAATGACTCCCTGACCGCCCTTGCCTCCAAAGATGAAGGCAGCCTTTATTACATCCGGAAATACTGCAATGGCTTCAGCCTTATCCAGCAACTCTTTGGGAATCGCCTTGTCCCGCACATTCATGATTTCGGTGAATGCGTCAGCCGCCTTGCGGGAGTGCCGTTCCGCATCCTTCATCCGGGATTTTTGCGCCGCCACCGAAGTAAGAAATATGCCAAGCAGCAGTGTCAACGCCAGACTGATTGCCGTCATTTTTCGCCCAAAGAATTTCACGTCCTGTTCCCCTATTGTAATCGACGCGATCCACGTCAGATTCAATTTGGTTTACGCTTAGACTTCTGAATAAAAGCTATTAAAGCGCGGGCTTTTGTAAGTCGGTTAACGCGGCGAGAACCTCTTCGCTGTGTGCTTTTGGATTGACCTTCAGGAATACCTTGGCAACCTTGCCTTGAGGATCAATGATGAAAGTGTTACGCGCAGACAGTTTCGTCCCGTTGTAATCCATCAGAGAGCCATATTGCTCAGACACTTTCGCGTCCGCATCTGACAGAAGCTTAAAGTTCAATTTCTCTTTCTCGCAGAAACTCTTGTGCGACTCGGCAGTATCGACGCTTACGCCGACAATGATCGCATTCAGTTTTTCATACTGCTCAAGATCACGCTGAAAGTTGTGGGCCTCAAGCGTGCAGCCGCCGGTGAAGTCTTTGGGATAGAAATAAAGGACAAGCCATTTCCCCTTGAAATCTCCGAGGCCTGCCAGCTTGCCTTCATTCGTGGTGAGCTTAAAGTCAGGTGCTAATGCACCGACCTCTGGGACGTCAGCAAAAGCACCCGCAGATCTGACGGCGATGGCGCAGACTATCAGAAGAGTCAAAACAAAAATATGCTTTCTCATTTCAGAGTTCTCCTTGCGAAATACGAGTCATTGAGGACCGGGACAATATACACTCTTTGCAGGCACAGATAGAAACGATGGCTGGTACCTTTCGCCGCTTCTGCATTTCACCCAAAACTTAGTAGTAAACGCAAACAATCGACGGATGAATTTATTGACAGTTGGAACGCGCTGACAACGCGGTGCGCTGTCTCCAAGAGACGGGATTGGCCGTCGCGCCACCCGGATGCAATTAGCCGCCGTAATTGTCAAGTTTTTCTAGCGCTTCTAACACATATCAGAGCAGCGCTGCTGTACTCCAGCAAAACAGGGTGAACGCAGGTTATGATATCGCTTTGAATAATGACTGAAGAAAGGATTAATTGTTGTGGGGATCGAAAAACAAAAAATTAAGACGCTGGATGAAACCGATGAGCCGCCACCGATTGATCAGGTGGAAGAGCGGGTAGAAGCTGAGATGGAGCTAATCAAAGGAAAAGCGAAGGAGGAGGTCGCTACTTCCTTGAACAATGAGGAACTTATTAGCGAAGGCCGGAGAATGAAGGAGGACGCCAAGGGGAAGTTGAAGCAGCTTCGCGAGGAAGATTCGCAACCATAAGCTATTCTTAGTCGGCCTTGTTGTTATTCAAAGCTGCTTCGATGGCTTGACGGAGCTCACCGGGCGTTCGCACAGGACTGAATCCGATGAAATGATTCAGGATGCGGCCATCGGGGGCTATGATAAAGTTCTGAGGAATCGAGTTACTGTGAGCCATTTGCATTAGCGCTATCTGAACTTCAGGTGTAGCCCATCCAATGTGGTAGTCAACGTTATAGTCCCGCACGAAGGCTCGCACGCTTTCGGCTGAAGCCTCGGGGTTCTCCGTCGATAGACCAACCATCTCGAGCCCCTTGGACGCGTATTCTTTGTGCAGCCGCACGAGCTCGGGAGTTTCCGAGCGACAGGGTCCGCACCACGTCGCCCACAAATTAACCAGGACAACTTTACCTGAATAATTGGCCAGCTTGATGGCGCTGCCGTTCGCCGCCGGCAATTCTGCATCACGAACACTTGATGGCAAGCTTGCCGTAGCCGCGGGCGGTGCAGGCTCTACGGGCGCTGAGCCGACCGGAGCTTTTGGTGTTGCAGGTCTTACCTTCGCTGTCTCGTCACCCGACTGACAACTTGACACGCCTACCGCCGCGAGCAGAGACATGGCGAGAACGGTCACGAGGATGCGAGTCGGTGTCCAGAAAGCTTTACTCCCCGATTGCGCGGGCTTCTTGTTTTTCATAATTAGCGGCGGCTATTTCGCAGGCGAAGAATAGCACTGCATTCTCAAAGCTGAAAGTGATCGTCAATTTCTGGCAAATCTGAACGATTCGAGGATCAGCGGCATCTCGCCCTTTACTCCGACCTCGTCCTCGTTATGGACAACCGTCCCTCGCGCGGTCACAAGCATTATGATCGTAACTCCATTCTTCTCACTCTCTCGGCCTGGCGGAATAAAGATTACCCGGCCCCAGTAAGGCAATTCATCCCCGGCATCCTTGAAAACGCCGGTGAAATGAAAGTCGTATGCCTTTAGTGAATTAACCTGCGTGGGCCCTTCTGCCACCTTCTTGTAATTAGGAAGGCTTTTCGACAGCTGCGCACTGAGAGCGGCGACTCGATCAGGAAAGATTGAAACGTCGCTGTCATATGTGCCGTTGCTGGTATACCAGCTCACGGCCAAGCTCTCGGGCGTGTATTCTTCCCCTTCGCTCTTTACAGTCTTAAATATCCGCGCAAAGTTGCTGGCGCCTGCGACTCCTGCCTTTGGATCCGTCTGCCACGACTGCGGGTAATAGAATGAGAAATTCACATAGTGTTCCGCCAGCTTCCCATCCAGATTGTCTTTTGAATTTGTAAACTTCGCCGCGTCGGCAGCCGGGACAAACGTATCCGGTTCGGCCTTTGTTTCTTCCGCCGGTTTCGTCTCGCTGGTCGTGTTGGCGTTGGGCTTTTCGGCGGTACTGGTTGGTGGAGTTTCTGTATTGACACGTGTTTGTGTGAACTGATCAAGTCGAGGTTTAATCACCACAAAAAATACCGTCGCTAAACCTGCCGCCCCCAGGAGCAGAAGAAGAAGGACCGCTGCGATAATCCAGGGGAGTTTCGATTTCTTCTCAGGCGTCGGCCGAATCGTCGTGGCTCCCAATGGCAAGGAACGCGTAGCGGACGCTGCATTAACGGTTTTCAGCGGCACTGGCGCCGGAGGTGGTGCCGGCAGATCGGCTGATGTCGGGCTTCCAGTCGGCCCTGTGTTGCGGGGAAAAAAAGCAGTGGGCGCCGACGCTGCTATTGTTTCATCAGGGTTGAAGGGTTTTTGACTCGCTGAAGAACGATCATTGCGATTGGGAGCTTCAGTACTGGCTGACGCCTCATGTTCACTGGTATGGACTTCCAGGTCAATTGCTGTTGCCCTGATGGTCATGTTGGGATCAAAAGTCGTCGGCGAAATCAACAGACCGCCATCAAAAGTACAAAACTTTTGATTTTCATCGGGGAAGCTACGATTACACTTGGGACAACGTTTCATACATGGACCTCTTCTACCAAACCAGCTCAGTCAGCGTTTACGCGCTTTCAACAATTTCTGTTCCAGGCCTTTGTTTCCTGGATCCAACTGTAACGCACGCTGATACGCACGAGCCGCTTTATCCTCTTCTTTCGTCTTTAAGTAACCATCGCCAACCCCCTCGAAACCAAAAGTGCCGGCGAGTTGAGTTCTGTCCCCTGCTGAGGCCAAATCGACTGCACGTTCGTATGTCCTTTCCGCATCGGAGTATCGATCCATCGCGAGATACACCCGGCCAAGCAGGTTAAAAGGCTGGAAAGCCCGCGGGCTCACTTCAGTAGCAGTTTTCAAGTACGGTTCGGCTTCCTTGTAGCGTTTGGCCACGATCAGGGTGCGTCCCATAAGCAAGTTCGAAGTTGCATTCCGAGCATCGAGCTGCAGAGCAGTTTTCAAAACAGGCTCTGAACTGTCCCATTGCTGTTCAGCCTGCAACGACTCGGCGATCAGGTTCAGTGTAGCCGGGTCCTTTGCCAACTCTGTTGCGCGCCTGTAAAGCGGAATTGCTTCATTAGCACGGCCACTTCGTTTCAGGACACGCGCCAGGTGCGCATAAGCTACGGCGAAGTTTGGATCGAGTTCGACTGCCCGACGGTAAGCGGTCTCCGTTTCATTGTTGAAAAGACCTCGCGCCTGTATTGCTACGCCGAGGCGATCCCAGGCGACTGCATTCGTCGGAGCCAGCTCCACCGCGCGTCGGGCAGAACTCTCAGCATCCGCGAAACGCCTGGCGTTGTCGCCTCCGGACCGGGGTTGGACCAGTATTACACTAAGGGCGACTAATGCGTCGACATCTCTGGGTGACCATCGAACAGCATCGCGGTAAGCCCTTTCAGCATCTTCCCATCTTTGCTGATCAGTGTAGACGTTGCCCAGCCCATATGCAGCGCGAGCATCCGTCGGTTTTAGCTGTAAAACGCCCTTATAAGCATCTTCGGCCTCCGCAAATCTGCGTGCATCACGAAACGTATTTCCCTTGTCTAGCAGGTCTTCAACCCGGTCTTCGACAGATGGGCCGGCGGGCTTAAGGCTACGACTCGGCGATTTATTGTTGGCGGGTTTCGCAACAGATGCGGTTGATTTGCCTGTACGTTTTTTCTCGGGAGTCTCACCCGATAATACTGGCTTTGTCACCCGTTTCTTGATCTCCGGATTTTTTGGACGGAATATCCCGGGCCCGCCGATGTCCCCTCCGACATCTTGCGCCAGCGCGAGGGCGGACGGGCACACAGCGATGCTGATCGCCGTTGAGAACAACACCGCGCCCAACTTTGCGTAAGCTTTCATCCGTCGTCTCCTAAATTCGAATACAGTGAGACGTTAACCAAGAATCTAGCGTTTATCTAGCGTCAACGGTTACCTGTCGTCTCGATTAGACTAAGGTTAATCTAAAGGTTAATCGTATTGGCCGCAAGCCTTCAACTCGACGCCGCAGGCAGGAAGGTATTAAGGGCCAGACCGCACAAGGCGGAACCCCAACAGGGTGTTCTTCTTCGTAGGCGGAAGAAATTCTCGCATACATGAAGATACGGGATTGTCCTTATTGGTAGGGTCAGTGACGTAGCCGCCTCCACGAATCGCCATATAGTCCTGAATGGCAGGAGGAACGGTTGCTGGGTTGCCGGGATATACGGAGGGTTTTGAAGCGGTCCATTCCCATACGTTGCCGATCAGGTCTTGCACACCCCAGAAGTTGTTTCCATCCGCGTGAGAACCGACCGGTGCTGGAGTCGTTTCTTTGAGAACTGCTCGTCCGGGCTTCCATTCATTTCCCCATGGATAAAGGTCACTGCGCCCATTCCTGGCTGCATACTCCCATTCCTCTTCAGTCGGCAACCGGTAAGTGAGACTGTCTCGCTTCGAACGCCATTTCGCAAAAGCGTTTGCATCTACGAACGAGACATTTATGACTGGCCAAAGCTCTTGACCGTATGGCGGCTTTGTTCCAGCCCAATGTTCCGGCGGTGCATAATTCATCTCCCTCACAAAGTCTCCGTACTCGGCATTGGTCACTTCAGTTTTGTCCATAAAGAATGTCTGGACGTTGACCGGATGGGCCGGAGTCTCCGGCGGTGGGCCTGCATTGCGACCCATCTGAAAAGTTCCACCAGGAATCTCTACCAAATCGGCCTTGACCGCCGGAGTATCAGCCACTGGAGTATTAGCTGTAGGTCGCGGCGTCGGGCTCGGTGTCGGACTGGGTGTCGGGCGGCTTATCAAATAGATACCGACTCCGCCACTCAATAGCAGTACAAGCGCTACCCCCGCTCCAATTTTCAACAGCGGACTTTTTCTGGTTCTGCCTCGACCAGGAAGCTCTACCACCATCGGCTGACGCGGCCGGGTGAGCGGTCGGACCCCGGGATAACTGTTGTTGCCCTCTTCATCAGTCACAACGCTTTGGTGCACCTGAGTGACTTCGGGATCCAGAACGGCAGCGCCGCTTGGCGGCATGCTGGTGGCCAGCCGTTCGAGCCTTTCCTCGAGTGCCTTTGCCTGTCGCGAAACGCGCTCGATCTGTTCGCGTTGCTGCCGTTCCTTTTCTTCCCGTTCTTCTCTCTCTTTGCGAACTCGGTCTTCTTCCTCTTTTCGTTTGCGCTCGGCTTCTTCCTGAACCTTTCGCCGATGCTCAACCTCGCGAGCAATTTCTTCACGGGCTACCTGGTCACGTTTTTCCTGCTCCCGCCGATGAATTTCGGCTGCGCTGGTGACTTGCTGTTGAACGCCTGCATCTATTGAAGCCGCACTTACCGTACCGGCCATTGACTCGAAAGAAGCACCAAACTCACCTTGATCAGGCGACGACTCTTCGCCTGTGTTTGTGAAAACTGAGGCTACGGTCTTGTTGAGATCAATCGAGCCCGTATCGCGAGCACCGGGGACCGTTGACACGGGAGCTGAATCGATGGCCAGACGCAGCTCGGCGAGAAATGCTTCTACCGAGGGCGTTCGCGAGTCGACATCTTTCTCCAATGCATGACGGACCGCGGCCTCCATTCGCGGCGGCACCTGAATTCCTGATGACTGGAAACTGGGCACGGGCAGGGTCAGATGCTTCTTCATGATCGATGGAATCGACGAGCCTTTGAACGGAACATCGCCGGCGAGCATCTGATAAAGAATTATGCCGAGGCTATAGATATCAGCGCGGGAATCGGGCTCTTCATCGGACCATTGTTCGGGAGCCATGTAGAACGGCGAACCCATCAGCCCACTCGTCTTTGCTTGCACAAACGAGCCTAGTAGTTCGCCTGATTTGATCTTTGCCAATCCGAAATCAAGAATCTTCAGACCTTCAGCGATTGGAGCTCCTTTCTGAATCATGATGTTCAGTGGCTTCAAATCGCGGTGCACGATGTTCTGTTTGTGGGCAGCTCCAACTCCGGAGGCAATGGCGTTGATAAACTCGAGCGCACGAAGAGGAGGGATTACTCCTTCTTCCGCAAGTATGTCTTGAAGTGACTTGCCATTGACGAACTCCATCACCAGAAAAGGCATCGTGCCACGCACAACGCCAAAGTCAGTTACAGCGATAATGTTCGGATGACGAATAGCCGCGGCCGCCAGCGCCTCCTGTCGAAAGCGAGTCACCAGCATTGGATCATTGCCGACCAGGTCAGGCAGGATTACTTTGATGGCGTGAGAGGTCTTGAGAAATATGTGACGTGCCTGAAAGACTACGCCCATGCCGCCCTGACCTAGCCGGCGCTCGAGTTGGTAACGGGCATCAAGGATAGGATCCCCAATTAGCGATGGTGTTGTCTCATCGCCGTCCTGCGGACAGTGGTTTATATCATCGGGGAAACAGCGCCTACAGGCTGGACATTCTTTCATTTAATGGCTCGATCAAAACGTGGCCGGTCTGTCACTTCGCAGTCGTCCGCGATCGGCGGGCAGTTCTCTGATTTCGGCACAGGCAAACGGAGTTTGATACTGTGAAGTCGCGATTCCAATCCTATTCTTCGGAACCGTTGAGTCGGAACTAGAACTTCTCCCAGGAGAAGACGACGGCGCGCTTTGATTTTAGCGGCAAGGCTGCAGTCAGGCAAGCAGGTTCCACCGGAGAGCAAATCAAAGTAGTCAAACGACTTGCCCGCTGTGACGATGCTCCGCTGCCTGGGACCGATCTGCGCGCTTGCCAGGATTCACCGGACAACAACGTTGACCAGGCGTTGCGGAACAATGATTACTCTTACAATTTCACGGCCCTCGGTAAACCCGCGAACTTTGTCGTCGGCCAGAGCGGCTGCCCGTAACTCATCCTCAGTTACATTTGGCAAAGCCAGCACCCGTGAGCGAAGTTTCCCGTTGACCTGAATTGGAATCTCAAGCTCTTCTCTACGGGCGAGATCCAGGTCAACCTTCGGCCAACGCGCTTTTGACAAACCGCCTTGATGACCCAGACCCTCCCACATTTCCTCTGCCACGTGCGGGCAGAAAGGCACCAGCATCAACACCAATGATTCAAGTGCTTCCCTTACCGCGAAAGCATCATTGGCAGAAGCCTTCACGGGATCGGCATTGAAATCTGACAACTCGTTCAGCAACTCCATTAACGCAGCCACGCCTGTGTTTAGGCGCAAATGCTCGAGATCGTTGGTCAGCCGGGCAATAGTCTGGTGAGTTTTGCGACGTAAGGACCGCGTGGCAGGGCTGCGATCTTCCCCATCGGCGACAGTACTTTGATGAGCCGGACCAGAAAATCGCTCCCGCCAACGCCAGACCAAACCATAGACGCGCCGCAGAAATCTGATGGCCCCCTCGGTCCCGGTCTCAGACCAACGCAATTCGTTTTCAACCGGCGCAGCAAAAAGAATGAACAGACGCGTGGCGTCGGCTCCAAAAGCAGCAATCATGTCATCGGGGTCAACACCGTTTCCCAGGCTCTTTGACATGGCTCTCCACTCGTCCACGCCCTCGACGCGATTAGTGACCATCCCCTGCGTAAGCAATTTCTTCACAGGCTCGTCGAACTCAATCAATCCCAGGTCACGCATGAATTTGGTCCAGAACCGGGTATAAATTAGGTGCATCACCGCATGAGAGTCGCCGCCAATGTACTGGTCGACTGGTATCCAGTGCGCGGCGATTGCCGGATCAAACGGCATCGAATCGTTGCGCGGATCGCAGTACCGAAAGAAGTACCATGAAGAATCGACAAAGGTGTCCATAGTGTCTGTGTCGCGCCGAGCAGGCCGCCGGCACTTCGGGCATGTTGTATTTACAAACTCTGGCATACTCGCCAGTGGCGACTCGCCGACCCCGGTGAAATCAGCAGTTTCAGGAAGCACGACCGGCAGCTGTTCATACGGCACTGGCACTGTGCCACACGTATCGCAATAAACGATCGGAATCGGCGCCCCCCAGAATCGCTGGCGAGAAACACCCCAGTCGCGAATCCGGAAGGTCACCGCGGCCGCGCCAAACCCTTTGGCCGCCGCATACTTCGCCATTTCTGTTATCGCATTTTGCGAAAGCTTCCCGCTCCATTCACCACTGTTAACCAGCACTCCGTAATCCGTGAACGCCCGAGTCATAACCACCGACTGATCGTTGCCGGTGATTGGTGGTGGCTCAGCTCGTTCTTGTTCATGAGTGATGGGCGCAATGACCTGCCTAATCGGCAGCGAATACTTCTGCGCAAACTCAAAATCGCGTTCATCGTGGGCCGGCACACTCATGACCGCGCCGGTGCCGTACTCCATCAGGACGTAGTTTGCAACCCAGACAGGAATGCTTTCGCCACTGAAGGGATTGATGGCAATGACTCCGGTGTTGAGTCCTTCTTTCTCCTCTTCGGCCGCCTCAGCGCGATTGCTTTTCGCCTTTCCGACTTTGTCCGCGAACAGATCGACGTCTTTTTTGAGCTTCGAGCCTGCCAGCAATTCGGCGACGAGTGGGTGGTCCACGGCAAGGACAAGCGCGGTAGCACCGAAGATTGTGTCGATACGCGTAGTAAAAACACGAATCTTTTTATCGCTGTCTTTGACTGCAAAGTCGATGTAAGCACCCTCGCTTCGCCCTACCCAATCTCGCTGGCGCTTCAAAACCTTCTCGGGCCAATTGGCCTCAATCTGCTTCGTGTCCTCGACGAGTTGCTCAGCGTAGTTGGTGATGCGCACAAACCATTGGTCAAGATCTCTTTTTTCTACCGCGGCGCCACATCTCCAGCAAATGCCGCCCGAGGATTGCTCGTTTGAAAGAACCGTCTCTTCATTGGGACACCAGTTAACCGGAGACATTCGCTTATAAGCCAGGTTCCGCTCAAACATCTTCAGAAAGAACCACTGGTCCCACTTGTAGTAATCAGGGCGATGGGCGGCAATCTCACGTGACCAGTCGTAGCTGATTCCCAAACGCTTTAACTGACCGCGCATGTGGGCAATGTTCTCGTCGGTCCACGCTCTTGGATTGACGCCGCGCTTAATTGCTGCTTGTTCTGCCGGTTGGCCAAAGCTGTCCCACCCGATCGGATGCAGCACATTGAATCCTTGGAGGCGCTTGTACCAGGCGAGCGCGTCACCAATGGAATAGTTGCGCACATGGCCCATGTGCAAGAAGCCAGAAGGATAGGGCAGCATTTCCAAACTGTAGAACTTGGGCCGGGGATCGTCGTTGCCAGCCTCGAACGCGCGTGCTTCCTCCCAAAGCTTCTGCCACTTCTTCTCTATTTCTTCCGGAAAATATTTCTCGTCCATTCTCTTATCTCACTCAAAATTTACAATTAACACGAATCGAGGGGACGCACAAATCCTCCCAATACTCACTTGCGGTCTCGATAATATCTGTTTGAGAAAAGGGATTCGCCGCCCCGACAAACCACGCTAGGACGCGCGGCGCTGAAGCAGCACCGTTAGGAGGAGTTTGATAAGTATTCTGCTCTTACGCATCGAGTCGCATTCTAGCGAAGTATAAGACGCGAGTCCAGCTTTCGTTGCCAATGCCAAGTTAGCTTTCATTTCGACTTGTCTTTCTCCGATACGTCCATGCATGACCCGAAGTGAGTTACTTCTAGTTACAAATTGTAGTTACAGTCAAATAGCCTCGGCGCTTTTACCTCGCGGCACTACTCTACAAACGACCTAAGCATTTCCAGGTTACGCAAATCAGCGCGCGGATCATCGTACGGAGTTTCAAGGATGAAGGCGGCGTGTTTCAACTTATCGTGACGCGCGACTCGTCGCAACGCCTCAATCCCGATGTGGCCTTCACCGATGTGCCAGTGACGATCGACGCGTGAGTTGTAAGGAGCGCGTGAATCGTTGAAATGAATTGCTTGAATGTTCTTCGTGCCCACTGTCCGGTTAATGACCTGGATAGTTGCCTGCAGACCATCCTCTTCGCGAATATCATATCCGGCGGTGAAGGCATGCGCCGTGTCAAAACAAACACCAAGCAAGAGTTTGGGGCAGGCATCAATGATCTCGCGCAGATGTTCAAAGCGATGGCCGATGCATTCACCTTGCCCGGCCGTATTTTCCAGCAGGATCCGCAGCGAGCCAAGTCGCAAACCCTTGCACGCAATCTTCAAACTCAGCGCGCATTTCGCAAGACCCTCTTCCTCGCAAGCGCCGCGCGCGCTGCCCGGATGGACGACCAGATAATCTACGCCTAGTAGAAGTGCTCGTTGCAGTTCCTCGCGAAAAGATGCGCGCGACTTTTCCAGCAGTGCCTCATCTGAAGAGCAAAGGTTGATCAGATAATTACAGTGGATCATTACCGGCGACAGCTTTGTGGCTCGCCTGGTCTGGCGAAACAAACTGATGTCGTCAGTTGAGAGAGGCTTGGCCATCCAGCCCCTTGGGTTTCGTGAGAATAGTTGCACCGTCGTGCATCCAGTTTCCTGAGCAATGACAAGCGCGTTGTGCAAGCCACCCTTGATAGGAGCATGAAACCCGATCCGCGGAAGCTTCTTACTTTTGCTCATTACCACAGTGATCTCTACGCAGTGGCGATCCTACCTGAACCGCTTCCATGACCCGCAGCATGTTCGCACCCAGTATTTTATCGATGTCAGCTTCTGAGTAAGCGCGCCGCAACAACTCTTTTGTGAGGTTAGGCAGATCGGCCACGGAAGCTAAATCACTTAAGGTAGCCTGTACGCCGTCAAAGTCAGAGCCGATGCCCACATAGTCAATTCCCACGAGCTTGACGACATGATCAATGTGATCGGCCAGTCGAGAAACTGTTATGGGTGGAAGACGTCGGGCAAATTCCTCACGCCGAACGCGATCGCGCGCCAGCTTTTTATGCACCGCATCGCCCGGTTCAGATTGCGAGGCGCGCTGCACCAGAGATTCAATCTCATGGTCCACTTGCTTCTTCTTTTCGCCAAATCCTGGCTCAAGATGTTCGGGATAAAAAATAACGTTGACTACGCCACCTGACCTGGCAATTGCCTGAATCATCTCATCAGTCAGATTCCGCGGGACGTTGGCGATTGCCCTACAACCTGAGTGGGTGGCAATCACCGGGCGGCTCGAATTGTTGACGATATCCCAAAACGTCTTATCCGAAACGTGCGACACATCGATCATCATGCCCAATCGATTCATTTCCCGTATTACGTTCTTCCCGAAATCGTTCAAGCCACGATTGTCGCCGACCTGGTCCCCGGATGAACCGGCCCAACTGGTGCTCACACTCCAGGCGGGGGACATGTAGCGCACGCCCATTCGGTAATATCTCTCCACGTTCTCCAGCTTTTCGTCAATTGCATATCCGCCTTCCATGCCCATGAGAGCAGCCAACTTGCCCTCTCCGGCAATGCGACGAATGTCCGCGGCAGAAGTCGCCACTGCCCAGGTTTCCGGATGTTTTTCCGCCAGCATGCGGACCGCGGCGATTTGATCATCAGCGCGCTTCACCGCCTGCGGCCCTCCGCCGCCGAAGAGTTGGGGCTCAACCCAAATCGAGAAGAACTGCGCGTCGAGGCCGCCTTGCTTTGCTCGTGGGGCATCGAAGTGGCCATCTGAGAGCCGTTGGTCCAAATCGACACCTTCATCTACCAGTCTCTGGGTGGTATCTGCGTGCATATCGATCGCGATGGCCCGAAGGTGGACCGACATAGCATCAGTTTTCTCGTTGTTCTGGGACGTGGGCCCAGGTGTGATGTTTTTGTTCATTTCATTCGGTCGACAGGCGATCAAAATAACTGAGAATAGGATTGCGGCCACAGGCAGAACACCCGCCAACAATTGTCGTTTTTGCGGAATCGGCCTACGATTAATTATTTTTCTAATGCGAAACAGCATTCGATGTTACGTAGCTGCTTTAGTCGAATCAAGCGCACCTTGCCAAGCGCAATGAATGTACTGTATTGTGCCGTGTCCTGATAACCCACGCATAAATGGCCGGAAAGGATCGAACTTTTTGCGGTTTCGTTAGTTGAAAGTTTTACGGTTAAGCAAAGGATCCCTCGTCCTCCCCTGAACGATTACCAGAAGGAGCAAAACATGTTCCCAAATGATGGCAAAGCGAAAGACGTGGCAACTCCCCGCATTTGCGACGTAGTCTGGCACGATGGAGAATTTATCGATTGGAAGGATGCGCGTGTGCACGTGATGTCGCACGTTCTACATTACGGGTCGAGCATTTTTGAGGGCATCAGGTGCTATAAAACGAAGCGGGGCCCGGCAGTCTTTCGACTCAAAGAACATCTGCAACGATTCCTGAATTCGGCAAAGATCTACCGTATGGATCACAAGTGGAATCTGGATGAACTTTGCCAAGCGTCCGTACAACTAGTACAACGCAGCGGGCTGGATCAATGCTATATCCGTCCGATTCTGTTTCGCAGTCTTGACGAAAAAAATCCGGCCTTCGGCGTAAACCCATTCCCAAATCCTTTGGCCTGTTACATCGGTGCATGGGACTGGGGTAAGTACCTGGGCGATGAGGCCATTGAACAGGGCGTCGACGTCTGTGTTTCAACCTGGAATCGCTTAACGCCCAATTCAATGCCGGCGATGGCGAAAAGTGGCGCCAACTATATGAATTCTCAGTTGATTAAGATGGAAGCGCTGCTTAACGGCTTTGCCGAGGGAATCGCCCTCGACGATCGTGGCTATGTTTCAGAAGGTTCGGGCGAGAACATCTTTATGGTATCAGGAGGAATAGTCATCACGCCGCCGTTGTCGTCGTCTATCCTTCCGGGAATAACTCGAGACAGCGTGATTCAGATTTGCCACGAGTTGGGGATCACGATCAAGGAGCGAAGTATTCAACGCGCGGCCCTTTACGTTGCCGACGAGTTGTTCTTCTCTGGAACCGCCGCTGAAATTACGCCGATCCGTTCCGTTGATCGCATATCGGTTGGTAACGGAGGCCGTGGCGAGATTACAGAGAAGATTCAAAAGCTGTTCTTCGAAATCACCAAAGGCGAGCACCCTGCACCGGGCGACTGGTTGACGTACGTACATGAAGAAGGGTCGGCAGTGGCCGATAATAATGGCCGAGTTTCGGCGCAGAGCGATGACACAAAACCTGCGACGACTGAAGCTACAAAGCCGAGCATGAGTTACCTGGCCGCAGTCGCTGATTAGGCCCTAAACTGTTAAGGTTTGAGCGAGCGAACCCAACGGTTCGCTCGCTTTTTCGTTTACGGAGCACCAGACCAATCAGCTTCTCCTGAATTGCTGCGCCTTCTCGGCGCCTTTGGGGGGAGCTTCAACACATCGAGCACTCCAAGGAGTAGCGCTTGGTTGCGATTCGTCAGCAATAAACGACAGAACGGCTGGCCCGTTGTGCAATGATCAAACTCGTTGACCTTGCGCTCGCTTAAGGCTATTATCAAAGCTGCTTTTGGCGTTTCTCGCCACTTCGGTTCGCTGAGTCTTCCACCGCGTGTTTAGCTCCAGCGCCTCAAATCCCAGCGCTCGGATCCCAGAAATCAAGCGCTCCCACGAATTCTCGAAAGGCCCTCCGGCTGACCATGTCCATCAAGATTGACGATCTCCTACGAGTAGCGGCTTCCCGCGGCGCCTCTGACCTTCACCTAAAGGTGGGTGCATTCCCCATGATGCGTGTTGGCGGTGAACTCCATCCGTTCGCCGACGTGTCCCGTTTGAAGCCGGAAGACACACTCGACATCTCGTTTACTTTGATGTCCAATCGACAAAAGCAACGTTTCAAGGAAATGTCAGAGGTGGACATTGCCTATGGCATCAAGGACATCGGGCGGTTCCGAGCGAACATTTTTCAGCAACGCGGTAGCGTCAGCATCGTAATGCGCGTTATCCCGGACCAGACCAAGACTACGGCCGATCTGGGACTACCACCGGTGATCACTAAGATCTCCGAGGAGCGACGCGGACTGATCCTCGTAACCGGATCAACAGGTTCCGGTAAATCGACTACTCTGGCAGCCATTATTGATCGCATTAACTCTACTCGCAGCGGTCATATCGTTACCATTGAGGATCCCATTGAGTTCTTGCATCGCGACAAGCAGTCTTTTGTGACTCAACGAGAAGTTGACGTTGATACACACTCGTTTGCCGGAGCTCTGCGCGGCGCTCTGCGACAGGATCCTGACGTGATCCTCGTCGGCGAAATGCGAGACTTTGAAACTATCGAAACGGCGCTAACGGCTGCGGAAACCGGCCATCTTGTGCTCTCAACACTTCACACACTCGATGCAACAGAGACAGTGACGCGTATAGTTACGTCATTTCCAGCTCACCAGCAAAAGTCTGTGCGTTTTCAACTTGCCGGCATCTTGAAGGCGGTAGTTTCTATGCGCCTGGTGCGGGCGGCAAAAGGATCGGGTCGTGTACCTGCCGTGGAAGTAATGGTTTCGACGGGATTGATACGAGATTACATCTGCAACGAAGAAAAGACTTATCTGATTCGAGAGGCGATAGCGGCCGGTTCTTCCCAGTACGGTATGCAGACATTTGACCAATCTCTCTTCCACCTCTTTCAGTCGAAACACATTTCCTTGCAAGAGGCGTTACACAATGCGAGTAATGCGGATGAATTCCGGATGCGCGTTTCAGGAATACTCTCTTCCGACCAGGCGATCGACGGCATGGCATCTGATTCGAGCACGGCTGATGCGGAAAAAGTCGATGAAGACATGTTCGTGAATTACTAAAGCAAGGAAGTTATCGTTTCTAGTTCACCCTCGACCTTCGCATCACTCGTACGCCCGCCCGCCAGTTTTCGTTTATATCAAATCTGTAGATCTCAATATCGTGAGCAATACAGCGCGCCAACGTGTCGAACGAGGGATGAACCCTCAGCGTAGGAGCCACGAGATACACCAGCGGCGACTCGTCTCGAATCTTCCGCTCGCCAAATAACTTCGCGCGTGAAATATGGCCCCGGCGGCGATGTGTCTCGACCCGTTGCCAGTAGTCGGCCCCCTGCAAAACATGCTCGCGGTCTTCAAAGACCTTCAGCTCGATGACCACCAAACGACCATCGCGCCTTAGTGCCAGCAAGTCTATTGGTCGGACACCGAGTCGCCCTCCTCGCGCGGTCCGAAATTGTGCGTGAAGCGGCGCAATAATTAAACCGGGATCGAGTCTGGTTATATCTCGGCGTAGTAGTGATTCCAACCACGCCTCGGATGCAGCACGATACAGAGCGTGGTGATGATCTGACGCATCCGCCGAGCGGTGCTCGCGCAATTCGTGAAAGAGCGCGTTCCATTCGCCTTCAGTATTCTTATCCAATAGCCGCCGCCGCGCTCCTTCGATCCCAAACCAGATCCTTTCATCGCCGAGCACGCAGCGCACGCGTGCGAACGGCAATCCTAAGTAACGCAAGGTTTCACCGTGCCGCGCATGGACCACATCGATGCTCTCAGGTGCTTGAGTGAGAACCGCGGCCGCGAGCTCAGTCAGCTGAGGCTCGGACACCGGCGGAAAATGCGGCAGTCGCTTCTGCAATAGCTCGCGCCTTTCGGGACACACGATGGGCACTATCGTTGTCAAAGCCTCATCGATCGTGAAGATGGAAATCATTTCTTTCAACCCCTGTCGGAATAGAACCAACCGCTGAAAGATGGGCTTAACCTGTTTCTCTTCGACTACTAACCACAGTTGCTGAATGTAGGGCGGACGAGCACGTTCGGAAATGCGCGTGAACCAAAGAAGTGCGGAGGCAAGAAATGCGTCAACTTCCCCCGCGTGGCTTGTTACAACTGAGCCAGTGACGGCAATTCTTTGATGTTTCTGTTTTAGGAGAATGCGAGCGAAGCGCCCAGGCTGGCCTCTTCGGACTCCTGGACTGAGCGCTGAGCGTTCCACTTTTGTGGCAGGCGCGGTCGTACTTGATAGTTCAGCCAATCGATCACAACGAACCTGACGCGCAGCTCTGATCGTCGCCGCGATAACCGTTGCCGAAGCGCGCGGAATCAGCTCAATTACGCTAAGTTCGGCACCCATCCTTCTGGATGCCTGCAATGCCAAAGTCTCGCCGTTCCAGTCCCACGCAAGGATGCGCCAAGAGCGAGTTCCCTTTTCGGTCCAGCAGGAAAACATTAGACGTCCCTGCGACGTGGCTATCTCCATTTCGTTGCGGAGTAAAGCCTGTGAACTTCCTTTCCCCGGTGCGCGACTCCCGACTCCAGACTCCCGTAACATACCGACTCAAAGTCAGCTTTAGTTTGTACTTCTACCGTGTGCTACCATTTTCCGTCAACTGATTTTTGGAAATGGTATGGAGAAGACTTTTGGGGACTAGATGATAGGCGTTTACCTGGGAGCATCAGTGCGAACGCCGATTGGACGCTTCGGCGGCAGTTTGGCTTCGTTCACAGCGGCCGACCTCGGCGTTGCTGTAGCGCAGGAGAGTTTGCGACGTGCAGGTTTAAGGCCGGATCAGATCGATGAATCCATGTGGGGCTGTGCGCGGCAAGCGGGTGGCGGTCCAAACGTTGCGCGGCAGATTACGTATCGGGCGGGAGTGTCCGAAACAGTCCCTGCATTCACTGTGAACCAGGCGTGTGGCTCAGGCTTGAAAGCAATTATTTTAGCGGCTCAGGAAATCATGTTAGGTCGAGCCAATGCGATCCTGGCTGGCGGCACCGAAAGCATGTCACGCGTGCCTTACTTTGCCGACGGCGCACGCTGGGGCATGCGGATGGGCAACATGGAACTGGTCGATGGCATGTATCGCGATGGCTTCAACGACCCGCTCTCCGGGCTGGTGATGGGTGAAACAGCCGAGAATCTCGCTCAGCGATATGGGATTCCAAGAAGCGAACAGGATGAGTACGCACTTAGATCACAACAACGCGCACAAAGGGCTATCGAGTCGGGACGCTTCGATCATGAAGTGGCGCCAATTGAAATCAAGGGACGAAAGGGTCCTCAACATTTCGCACGAGACGAGCACTATCGCGCCGGCACTATAATTGAAGATCTAAGCAAACTAGCCCCTGTTTTTTCAAAAGACGGAACCGTGACGGCGGGAAACTCGTCGGGCATTACCGACGGGGCGGCGGCAGTTTTGGTGTTGAGCGCAGATGGCGTGAAAGCTTCTAATGTTCAACCCCAGGCCCGGATCGTTGACTATGAGATCTCCGGAGTTGCTCCCGAGATCATGGGGATTGGGCCAGTACCGGCAGTACGTGCGGTGCTACAAAGACAAGCTCTGCTGTTGAATGATATCGACATCATTGAATTGAATGAAGCATTTGCCGCCCAGGTGATTGCTTGTGATCGAGAACTCGGATTCGATCCGGAGCGGCTGAATGTAAATGGCGGAGCCATCGCGCTGGGCCATCCTATTGGCTGTACCGGCGTCCGCATCACGACCACCCTGTTGCACGAGATGGATAAACGCAAAGCGAAACGCGGAATCGCCACGCTTTGCATCAGCGGAGGAATGGGGATCGCAATGCTGGTTGAGCGCGTGTGAGCATTCAGATCGTACCAGGATTCCGGGTGCTGGTTTCTTCCGTGCTTCTCATCACCGGCTGCACGCTACTTCTGCCCTCTTGCAAATCAAACCGCGGATCAGTCACTAACGATACTGGCCCGAAAGCGCTCGTCGTCGCCGCAACTCCCCCCTTCGCCACCAGGGAACCCGAACGATATCAAGCAGTGCGAATAATTACCTCCAGCGAAGGCTCGGCCGCGCCGCGGATTAGCAAGACCGTTATTGCGCGTGACGGCAACAATCGCCGAGAAGAGTATGAGGATGCCGCAGGTGAACGGATCGTGTACCTGGAAACACCAACCGGGAGATTTATGCTGCTACCTTCCGCAAAATTGTTTGCCGATGTGGAAGGATTTTCCTTGGTCGATAAGCAAAGGCAACGGTCACATGACGACTTATCAACAGATCTGCTACTCAATCAAGCGCCTGTTGAGACGCGTTATGAGCGACTTGGCCCCGAGAATGTCGGCGAACGCATGGCGACCAAGTATCGTGTGTTGACCCGTTCAACAACTGACGGAACTGCCCAAGACGCTCAGACGCTAATTTGGATTGATGAGACGCTGGGTATGCCATTGAGGTGGGAAACAACAGCAACCTCCGGCGACCATGAGACAAAGACAACGATGGAGTTGTCGGGGATTAGGCTCGACATAGGCCCGCAAACATTCGAACTTCCTCAGGATTATCGAAAGGTTGATGTTGGTCTTATGCGAAGCTACGCTCCGAGCGTTCAGCCGTGGCGGAAGGCTGGAAAGAATTAGAGCCAACCTCAGTCTCTCATGACGGCATCGGATAACCGCGCCGGGTTAAATTTGGTGGCTTTGTCCTTAATTGACCATGTCCGGGGCTTTCCCTCGCACAAGTTCTAGAACTGAAAGGTACATTCAATCGTGATTAATAGAATCTTACATGCTGGAGTCTTGACTATCCTTGCGGCTTTGGTTGCCGTACCTCTAAACGCAGCCGCGCAGGCATCTCGCACTCGGTCTGCAACGCACCCTGCGACTAGCCTATTGGCCTCTTTGCCGGAATCAGATGCAGTTGCTTTGGTTAAAGTGAAGCGGGCTCTCGATGAGGCGATGCCCAGGCTACTCGCTAGTAATCCGGCCAAACTTGCAGCCGCCAACGCGCAGATTGATCAGTTCAAAGAGCGGACCGGAATCGACCCGAGAGGGTTTGATGAGGTCGCGTTTGGCATTCACTATACCTACCCTCGGGAAGGAATTACCAAACTCGAATCAATCGGACTTGCACGGGGAACGTTTAGTGCGGCCGCTATGGTCGCGGCAGGCAAGATTGCCGCGAACGGCAAATATCGTGAAGAAAAACGCCAGGGAAAAACAATTTACATCTTTAACTTGGACCAGGAAATCAGGCTTTTCGGATTGATTAACTTCAAGGTCGGAGAGTTTGCGGCATCGCCGTTGGACTCCAATACGCTGGCCATTGGCGATCCGGCGAGTGTGCGCAATGTCATTGATGTAAACCGTGGTCGCAAGCGTGCAAGCGCAGAACTTGTTGCGCTCGCCAGCCGCGACCCGGAAGCGATCGCCGGGTTCGGGGGTAACATCTCTCCGGCATTGCTGCAGAGCCTGGACATCGGAAACCAGGCAATCGCGCAGGACCTTTCAACCATTCGACAGGTCTACGGTTCAGTTGTGGTTAGCGAAACAAACGTCGAAATGTTTTTCGCGGCGCGCACAACGAATGCCGAAGCGGCCAAGAACCTTGGCGATACACTAGAAGGACTCAAACAGTTGGGCGCTTTATTCGTAACCCGCTTACCGGCGGCAAAAAGTACTTTGGCTAAGAGCGCGCTCAACAATCTGAAGATCACTATTCAGGCGAACGAGCTTCAAGTTCGCACTGCTGTTGCGCAATCGGCCATAGCTCCGTTGATGGGGGGTCTTTAGCTGACACTTTAGCTTGGGATTACGAAAACGGCTGGGGACTGCGACCATAACCAGCCGTTTTGTCTTCTAGAGAATAATCCGATCATTTCCTCGGCAACGGGAATCGAGGCCGAGGAGGAGCGGCGGCGGGTTCGTCCGTTTCCAGACTGAGCAGGACATCATCGTAAATCTTTATCTTACCGTCGCGCTTCATTCGCTCTTGCACGGCGGCAACGTAATCGGAGAATACCTGGTTCTGCCGATCAGAGAGCATCGATTGGGTCAACTCATCTCGCTGCTTGGCAAATTCAGCCAAGTCAGCATCTCCTCGCTTAATTACACCGACGATCACCCAGTTGTCACCCGACTTGACCGGAGTCTTGGTGACCTCACTAGTCTTGAGCGCATAAATAGCTTCGTCCAGTGCTGGACTGGTTCCCGCGCTGCCTAGCGTCTTCCCGAGCTTGAAAGCTTCTTCAGTCGCGACCTCGAAACCCGCCTTCTCAGCAGCCACCTTAAGCTGGTTAGCGTTGCCGGCAGCTGCGGCAATCTCTTTTGCTTTTGACTCAAGTTGCTCTTTCGCCCGCTGCTGTTTCAATGCGGTGGCGACTTTCGTCTTTACTTCGTCAAACTCGGGTATGCGCGGCTCTTTCTTGTCGACCAGCATCGGAATGGCAAATCCGCCCTTCACTCCCGTTTGCGTGCCGACATCTTTTGGATTATTTAGAGCGGCCAGCGCCTGCTCAAACTGTTGATTGTTTCCAATCTCGGGTATGTCATCACCCGGTTTCACGTAAGGTGTTTCCTGCACCATATCAGCCGGTTTCATATTTGCTTCCGACGCCAGTTCCTGCGCGACCTTCTGCGGATCCTGAGTCTCCTTCAGTCGTGCCTGGGCGCGCTCAGCAAGCTTTGAAGCAATGGAAAACGATCTGCTGTTCCGCGCTGAAACAAGCAACTCAGGCTTTGCTTCATCAAATGTCTTAGGTACTGAGTCTCCTCGACGCAAGATGTACCAGTTACCGCCGAACTTGATTGGATCGGAGATCTCACCGGGCTGCATATCGACTGCACGATCGTAAAGAGCATCGATCTTATTCGGATTCTTTTTGATTACCCGCGTAAGGAGTCCGCCGTTTTTCGCAGTAGCTGGATCTTCGGAATTCCCGCGAGCAAGGTCGCCAAAGACCTGTTCGCTCTTGTCGGCGGGCGCTGCCTTAGCCTTTTCAACCAGGTCTTTGGCTTTTGTTTCGACGGAAGTGTCGAGGTCTTTGCGTGCCACCCGCAAAAATATCTGTTGCACTTTGACGCCAGCCTGTTTGTGATCTGGTGAAAGAGCGTCATACCGCTGCTTCAATTCCTCGTCGGGAATTTGTAGTTTCTCTCCGATCTTCTCGTTATTGACGTAAACGTAGCGAATCTTCTTTTGCGGCTCGAGGTAACGATAGTCAACCTTGTGCTGGTCGTAATAGCTGCGAAGGTCGTCGTCCGAAGGCTGAATCTTCTCGGCCATCTTCTCGGGAGAGACGACAACGTAATTGATATTAAAGTCCGTGCTTTTTCGTTTGTAATCTTCCTGAACTTCTTCGTCGCCGATTTTTATACTTGCGGTTATGAAAGCCCTTAATTTCTCTTGCGCAATCGAGTCCCGGACCGATTGCTCGAACTTTTCCACGTCACCGTACCGAGCTGCCACTGATTCTTTATAGCGGTCCAGACCAACAAACTGACCTGAAGCATCTGTAAACTGCTTCCTAATTTTCTCGGCAACCTCAGCGTCGCTGGCCGCGAGTCCCATGCGGGCTGCCTCTTGCGCTATTACCCGGTCCCGGATAAGGCCGTCGAGAAAACGCTTGTTCCCGCCAAGCTGTTCGAGACTAATCCTGCCGCCCAACATTTGCTGGTAATTGTCTTTGAGTTGCGCCAGGTCGGCGACAGTAATTTCATCTGAGCCGACTTTGGCGATCACTTCGGTGCTTCTGGCGGGTTCCACATAGCGTGCCGAACGCCCCGGGGCATAAAAAATCACAAGACTAACCGCCATAATGATGGCAAAGCCGAGGATTATGTATTTACGAGTTCGTTCCAGACGAGCGAGTTGTTTGAGCATTATATATACCTTTCCTACAAACGCGCGATTGTAAGGGAGACGACACGCGGCCGCAACCGGCTAAGAGGGCCTGCTTTGAACGTTAGTTCTTTCTTTGGAAAGCTCGTCAGAGAGGAAATACTGGGGGCTCTACGAAAGGGACGATGACGCGAGTAGAGCTTGGTTGCGGCGTAATTAAGCGAATGTTATTTTACTTGCCTTAATGGACACACTGGGCAGCTCAATTGGGCTATGGATCGGATTCGCGATCTTTATCTTCTGTATGCTCAGCCTCGACCTCGGTCTGTTCAATCGCAGAGCCCATACAATCACGTATCGCGAAGCAGCAATCTGGAGCGGCGTCTGGATTACGCTGGCAATGATCTTCGCCGGTATAGTGTTTAGGTTTCAGGGAACCCAGCGCGGTCTGGAGTTCGTAACTGGCTACCTCATCGAGTTATCTCTCTCCGTCGATAACCTGTTCGTCTTCCTTCTTATTTTCTCGTATTTTAAAGTTCCTTCTCCGTTCCAGCACCGAGTGCTCTTCTGGGGAGTACTAGGCGCACTGTTTATGCGCCTGACTATGATCTTCATTGGCGCCGCATTGATCAATCGGTTCCATTGGATTATCTACATCTTCGGCGCCTTCCTCGTTTATACGGGATTCAAGATGTTTCGCCAGGAAGACACAAACATCGATCCCGAACAGAATGTCGCAGTTCGTTTGGTCACGAGGTATATTCCTATTTCGCGCCATTATGACGGCCAAAGATTCTTCACTACGGTCAAGGGTCGACGATCCGGCACCTTGCTTCTGCTGGTTCTGGCTATCGTTGAGATCACCGATCTGATTTTCGCCGTGGATTCGATCCCCGCCATCTTTGCCATCACGACTAACACCTTCATAGTCTACACTTCAAACGTATTCGCCATTCTCGGCTTACGCTCAATGTACTTTCTACTTGCGGGTGTGGTGGAGAGATTTCACTATCTTAAGCTGGGACTCGCAATCGTGCTGACTTTTATCGGCGTAAAGATGCTCGTCGTTGCGGGGGGAATACATATATCGATAGGCATTTCGCTCGCCTTTGTTGCAATCGTACTTCTCAGTTCCGTTGCCGTATCGCTGCTCTGGCCTAAAGATGCCGAAATGAACATAGAAGTAGATTTGCCGGATGATTTCGACCCTCCATTTGACGATACTGAGGACGCGCCTCGTAAAACTCTGGAATCGCCTGAGGCCAATAAAAATTCCCAGCCGGTCGGCCGCAATTGACCTGCCCAATGAATATTAACCTTCGACTCTTCGTCAGAAGAGGTTAACGGTGCTTGAACACGCCTCGCGCCTGTGTTAAATTTCATTGTTGGCGGTTGTTGTACCTGCCTTCGGTGTAGGATTTAACGCCTAGAACGTTGCGGCTTCAGGCGCCCTCCAGCTGGACAAACCTAGTCGGCACACCCAAGCGTCTCAGCCCAATTGCCCCTCTTCTCTGCAGTTCGACCTAAATAATGGGCAAAATAACAAGCCTTTTAGCATTTGATTGGTGGGTTGTGGAAACACGCGTCGTCTACCTGCTAATCGCTTTCGTCATCTTCTGCGGCCTGGCCGGTGGGGCTACACTCTACGTCTGGAAGTACGGCAACCCGTTAAAGAATGTCGGTACTGCAACGAAAATGCCTGCTGGCGCCCGATTCATCTCCTTTGAAGGTGACGTTAGAGTGATCCGTGCAGCGACCCGCGAGACAATATCGGCCAACAGCGACACCGCGCTCTATCCCGGCGACACAGTGCAAACTCAAGCAAGCGGTCGTGCACGCATCGCTATGGCAGATGGCTCGACCCTGATCGTGCGCCCCAACAGCATTATCGTCGTCCGCGACAACACCAATTCCGACGATGGCAAGAAGCCAAATGTGAAGGTGGCCGTCGAAAGCGGGCAGATGTACGTGCGCACTGAACAACAACCCGAGGGTTCAGTTCACATCGTTGAGACGCCCAAGACAAAGAACAAAGTCGGCGAGCAAACGGGCGCAAGCTTTGGTGTAAACCCGGACGATAACACGGAAGAGATACGGGTTAACACCGGCGTGATCGAAACCACCAACCAGTCTGGTGAGAAGACTGCATTGCATGGCGGCGAATATGTATCGGTGAATCCTTCGGGGACTGTTTCACGGCCCCAAAGGTTGTTGGAAGTGCCATTGCCTTCTGAGCCACGCGATCTGCAAAAAGTCTTAGTTGGCGAGAGCGGGTCGGCAAGCATCACTTTGAAATGGATCAGACCTCAGGCGGGCACCGCATCTTACTACCGTGTCGAGGTTGCAACTTCACCTTTCTTTGTCGCCGATGGGAAAGTCATCGAACGCGATCAGTTGGTGTCAACGGAATTTAGTGCCAGCGATCTACGACCCGGAGTATATTTCTGGCGCGTCCGGGCGACGGCGCAATCAGGCCAGACCAGTGACTGGAGCGAGCCCCAGAAGTTTGTTGTTGCGGGTCGGGGGACTGGCTCTCAAGTGCCTGTGTCCAATCTCACTGGCGAACTTCTGGGGGGGGACATCTATCTCGTCCGTGGTCGGGCCGAGCCCGGCACTACTATCAGAATTGCCGGTCGTGAGGCGATTGTATCTACCGATGGAAATTTCCAATTGCAGATTACGGCATCAGACGGTCATGAAGTTACCGTTGAAGCGCAAGATTCACAGGGCAACGGCAGCCAGTACAAATTGTCGCTGGGCCGAGCTAATCGAAGCAAAGGCTGAAGAAAGCAGTTAATGTCTAGACACGTAGTCCTCATCACAGATGCGCACGAAGCCCCCGCTTACGAGTTAATCGAGGCGCTGCGCGCCGCTGGTTTAAAAACCCTGATTGAAGGTCTGCGTGAGGTGGAAATTGAGGTTGAACTGGCGCGGCAGCGTGAAAGCACGGGTCCAGCAGAATCGCTTGGGCCACCCCCGTTAGCAGTTTTGTACGAGGTAGTTCCCGGCGCTGATATGGTCGAACTGCACACGGCAGTCGAGCACGCCAAAGCGTTCTGGCCCGGTGCCCCCCTAATTGCCTGCCGCCGTCACGTCAACGGATACCAGAGTCATAACCTGCGCAGCCTTGATGGCAACGCCCTGAAACGTCTTGGCTTTCGCGCCATTGCGGATAAAGCTGCGCAGTTGTCCGCGATTCTGCGAGAGATCGAAGGACATGGGGTGACCGGCGAACTTCGCCTGCCGGAAATACTGCAGAAGCCTGCTGAGCCCGCTTCACGTTCTCTGCCGGCAAAACTGAAATCATCAAATTTACGCGCGGCGTTCGATCTCGTTTCTTCGCTGCACTTCATCGCGGATCAGAATGGAGCAGCGCACACCGCGTTAGCCGGACTCGAGCTGTTGGTCCAAGCGGATCGGTGGGTCGTTTATCTGGTGTCCGACGGAGAAACGGGAGACGGCACGAGTATCGAGGCGATCGCTATGCGAAAGCCAGGTGAAGAGATTGCGGAGAGGAGCGAAGAAGACTGGCGTCTAGTTCTTACAGGAGAGAGTGTTCTACCGGCGGGATCGGAATCAAAGGCGTCTAAACTCGCTGCCTCTGGAATGAGTGTCACAAAGCGAAAGGAACATGGGCAGCGGATAGTAGCCATTCCGTTGATCTGCGGCGAGCGTTTGTTGGGAGTGCTGGAAGCTCTGCGGGAAGGCAAAGATGCGCGCTCATTCAACAAATCAGAAGTCGCCTTGCTTGAATCGCTTGCTCTCCCGATTGCTTCGGCCCTGGCCAACGCTGTCCGCATTGCCGAAGCCGAACGTTTGTCCCAAACGGACGATCTCACCAAGCTTCACAACGCGCGCTATCTCCGCCAATTTCTCCTGAATGAAATCAGACGCGCTCGACGCTATGGCTCGAGCGTGGCTGCTCTGTTTCTGGATCTTGATGACTTTAAACAGATTAACGACCTTCATGGGCACCTGGTTGGCTCGCACGTATTGATGGAGATGGCGGCCGTCATTCTCTCCTCGGTCCGGGACACGGATGCCGTCGCTCGGTATGGAGGCGATGAGTTTGTGATAGTTCTGCCTGATACCGGCATCGAATTGGCGGGATCAGTTGCCGAGCGCATTCGAGAAAAGATCGAATCTTTTGAATTTACCGGCGGGCGGCGCTTGAAACTTTCATTGACGGCGAGTTTTGGCGCGGCGGCGTTTCCTAAACACGCTTCCTCGCCACAACAACTGATCTCTTGTGCCGACACGGCTATGTACGAGGCGAAGGCCGCTGACAAAAACTGTGTGCGGTTCACCACTGCCTTGGGCCAGGGTCGGACTGAAACCCGGAGCGAGGCAGGCGCTAGGGTAAACGATAAAGAGCAAACGCTTTCACAAACCGACAACACTGTTAACACAAAAGTCTAGATTCGGTGTATCTTAGGGAGTTGGTCGTATGTTGTCCGGATTCGCAAGCGCTTGTAATGCTCCCACCGGGGTTCCACTCTACAGACACGGAAGTGAATCATCCTAGATGGCCTTCTTTAAATCTATTTTCAGTCTTTTCTCCAGTGACCTGGCAATTGATCTTGGCACCGCAAACACGTTGGTCTACGCAAAAGGAAGAGGCATTGTGGTTTCAGAGCCCTCAATAGTTGCGATTAACAAAGTCACGAACCAGGTCGAAGCGGTCGGTCGTGATGCCAAGGACATGTTGGGACGAACGCCGGGAAACATTGTCGCCATCAGGCCGATGAAGGATGGCGTGATTGCAAACTTTGAAGTGACAGAAAAGATGCTGCAACACTTCATACGCAAAGCCCACAACGGTAAGACGTGGGTCAGTCCTCGGGTTGTGATTGGCATTCCGTCGGAGATCACCCAGGTCGAGCGCCGCGCGGTAGAGGATTCGGCATACCGAGCGAAAGCCTCGGAAGTTTATTTAGTTGAGGAGGCGATGGCTGCGGCAATTGGCGCCGGCCTGCCAATAACCGAACCGCACGGCAACATGGTTGTTGACATTGGCGGTGGCACGACAGATATCGCCGTCATCAGTTTGAGTGGCATTGTCTACTCGCGTGCTGTCCGCGTCGCGGGTAATGAAATGGATGAGGCTATCATCCAGTACATCAAGCGTAAGTACAACCTTCTGATCGGCGAGCGAACAGCTGAAGCAATTAAGATCGAACTTGGCTCGGCTTACCCTCTTGATGAGCCACTTTCCTACGAAGTCCGCGGTCGCAATCTGATTGAAGGTATTCCTAAAACAATAACCATTACTGACGAAGAGGTGCGCGAAGCACTTGCCGATTCAGTATCGACGATCATTAATGCGGTGCGCGTAGCGCTTGAACGCACGCCTCCTGAACTTTCCGCAGATATCGTCGAGCGCGGCATCGTCCTTACGGGCGGCGGCGCACTCTTGAAGAACCTCGACAAACGACTGTCAATCGAAACGGGCCTGCCCGTTTCAGTGGCTGATGATCCGCTTGCCTCCGTAGTGCTAGGTACGGGGAAGATGCTTTCGGACTTTGATCTCCTTAAGCGAGTAAGGTGGGAAAACACGATGACCAGCGGGATATGAAAAACCGGATGATGGATTAAGAGAGCCATCTACCATTTAGGCTTCACCAGACAGAGTGATGGCGACTGTAAGAACCCAACGTGAGATTCGCCAGCGCGCGCCAATTTGGCTCGTTACTCTACTCATGGCCAACTTCATTATAATGGCGATCGACGCTCGTAATATGGAGACGGGCCAACGCAAATTTAGAGTGTGGGCTCAGACAGCAGCCAGTCCGTTCCAGAATGTTTCTTCCAAGGCTGGCGGCGCCACCTTTGGGCTATTTCACGACATCGTCAATTTTCGCTCGACCGCTGCCGAGAACGAGCGATTGAAGGAGCGCATGACGCAGATGGAGTCTGAGTTGCGTAACTTGCGCGAGCATGTCGCAGAGAACGAGCGGTTGAAGGCTCTGCTCAATCTTAAAGAACAGACCGGGTACGGAAACGTACCGGCAACCGTCATAGGCCGAGATCCATCGGTCTGGTTCAACACTGTAACAATAGATCGTGGCAGTGCTTCTGGAGTGGCCGTTAATATGCCGGTGGTGACGGCTGGGGGCATCGTTGGCCGAGTGATCACTGTAAGTCCCTTTTCGTCACAGGTAATGTTGATTACGGACGAGAAGGCCGGCGCCGGCGCCGTCGTGGGACAGTTGGGACAATCGGGAGCGCTGGGTTCCGTCAGAGGCGGAGGCGAAAAGGGCCTCGTGGAAATGCGGTACGTTTCGGGTCTCGAACAAGTTGAAGTCGGTGACTATGTATTGACTACCGGCCAGGATGGGATTTATCCAGCTGGGTTGAACGTGGGAGAGGTGGTGGATTTGAAACGCGGTACTGCGACTCAATCCCATCAGATTCTTATCAGGCCGAGCGCTCGGCTTGACCAACTGCGAGACGTGGCGGTACTGCTTTATAATCCGCCCCAGAGGCCTGCACCCGAACAGAGCCTCCCAAATGTAGATAAGACAAAGAAGTTATGAGTAGCGTGAGTAATGAGAGTCCAGCAGTCAATTGCAATCACCCCTACACACAACCCGTCACTCATTATTGTTCACTGTCGTAAATGCCGCAGCTCAAGATCGCCGCCGTTCTCGTCGTCGCTATTATCCTGCAACTCTCGTTACGCGCGGTTTGGTTGCCACTTTCTTACATTGACTTCCCCCTTCTCGTTGTTGTTTATATTGCGTTGCAGCGTGATGCCTGGAAGGCGCTGATTGTCGGGACAATTGCCGGCCTGGTGGTGGATGCGGCAAGCGGCGGGTTGATCGGGGCAGGTGGATTCTCAAAGACCCTGACGGCCTACATCGTTTTCCTCGCGGCCACCCGCATCAACCTTGAAAACCCCCTGCTTCGAATCCCGGTTTTAGCTGCCGCTGCGGTTATGGACGCCGCGATTTATGTTTTCTGGCACCGTTCACTGGGTTATCCCCCCTTGGCGCCGTTTGTACAAACACTCTCCTACAGACTCATTGGTACAACCATCGTCGGGACCTTTGTTTTTTATATGCTCGATTCAGTCTTCACGGCACGTTCGGCGCAGAATCGCCAGTTTGCGAATCGCCGGCGCGTCGCGCGCCGGCCGACGGGACCACTCCGGAGAAGGTGACGGGTCGTACCGGAGCAACGAATACGTCAGCACGAACAACTGATTACCTACCACGGACCATTCTTATGAAATTCGAGGATACTTCACAAAATCTGCGGGCTCGGCTAAGGGCGATTCAAATCATCGTGATCCTCATGCTCAGTGTCCTGGGGGTCCGACTTTATGTTTTGCAGGTGGTTCGAGGCCAGTCTTACGCGGAGCTTGCCGAAAACCAGCGCCGTCGACGTTTGCCTATTCCCGCACCGCGCGGTGTTATTTTCGATCGGGCTGGAAGAGTGTTGGCTGATTCCCGACCTATCTACAACGTCATCCTTTCCCGCGAAGATGTGCGCGGCAAGGATTTGACTTCACTGGCCAAGCCTCTCGCCGATGCGCTGGCGGTCGATGGCGATATTCTTCGCGATCGTTTCGATCAGGTTAAGTCGCAACCTGCTTTCGAGTCGATCCTTGTCAAACAGGGTGCTAACCCGGGCGACATTGCCTGGGTGGAAGCTCACGTGCTCGAGTTTCCCGAGCTGCGCGTAGAGCTACAGCCTCAGCGCAGTTATCCAGCCAATGGCATGCTTGCGCACGTTCTGGGCTACGTTGGTGAGATCAATACGGAACAATTGAAGCAACCTTCTTACAAAGATAAAGGGCTGAAACCAGGCGACACCATTGGGCAAAGCGGCCTGGAGCAGATCTATGATGACTATTTACGCGGTAAGGACGGGTATCGCGAAGTGATCGTCGATAGCCGCGGACGGATCCAGGATGAGATCGAAACCGTCCCGCCGCAACCGGGCCAGGATATGATCACTACAATCGACCTGGATCTTCAGGAGGTCGCTGAACAGCAGTTGCGCGATTCCGTCACCAAACGAGGGGTGATCATTGCGATGGACCCAAACAACGGGGAGGTCCTCGCGTTGGCTTCAGCCCCTACGTTTGATGCGAACCTTTTTTCGCAACGCATTGCAACTAAGGAAGGGCGCGCCGAATATAATGCATTGTTGAATGACCCGCAGACGCCTTTGATCAATCGAGCAATTCAAAGCCGATATATGCCAGGCTCGACGTGGAAGGTTCCAATGGCCGTTGCAGGCTTGCAGCAGGGAGCTATAACCATTGACCGTTCAAACCTTGCTTGCGGCGGCGGCATACTTATCGGAAACAAGTTCACCCGGTGCATGGGTAATCACGGAACACCCGATCTTAAGGCGGCGATTACGCATTCTTGCGATGGTTACTTTTATCGACTCGGTCTCAAAATGCGCATTGAGGGGATAGAGGCAATGGTTGACGAGTTTGACCTCAACCGGCGCACCGGAATCGATTTGCCAAACGAAGTAATAAGTTGGACACCCTCAAGAGAATTTAAGAAACGCATGCAGCCGCGAGACCCCGAGTGGCGAGACATAGACACGGTCTATGCTTCCTTCGGCCAGGTTTACGATGTCATCACCCCAATGGCGCTGCTTAGAACCATTGCTGGAGTCAGCGTGGGCGGGAAGCTTTATTTGCCGCATTTTATGAAAGAACTCAAACCGGTGGGGGAACCTAGTTCAGGGGATTATCGCGCCGGCCGCAGCTTCCAGCCCCTGGATTCAACACGACCGAATCCGAAGGTGCTCTTGATTCCGGAAGACATCCATCACCTCGTGGTTGAGGGCATGTGGGGAGTCGTCAATAACGGCGGTACGGGGGCAGCAATTAAGATGGCCGGATTCGACATCGCCGGCAAGACCGGGACGGCCCAGGTCGTGGGTCTCGGAAAAGATGTTGGAAAGAATAAAGATCATTCGTGGTTCGTTACCTACGCTCCGGCGTATAAACCGGAAATAGCCATGGTCGCATTGATTGAGAATTCAGGATTTGGCAGTACACACGCCGCGCCCGCCATCCGCAAGGTTTACGAGGTTTACTACCGCAAGACTCGCCATGAAGAACCCCCCGGGGCTCAGATAGCTCAAGCGCGAAAGCCAGCCGATGCTGTTAAAAAGCCGGGGACAACAGCGCAGGTCGCGCAGGTACGGTGACGGGGGTAATTGCCAATTGGCGATTGCCGATTTCCGATTGGTAAGGCTCAACACAGAAGACTCAAGGTGATAGGCGATTGATTAGTGAGGATTGACCACCGACGGCTGACAACGGACCACGGACCATCTAATGGTTGCAATGCTGGAAAAACGATCGTTCCGAGACTTTGATTGGCTGCTGGCCATCTTGGCGATCGGTCTCGTTGGATTTGGCACCTACCAGATTCGCAACGCGCAACCGACAGAGACGTACTGGATCAAGCAATTGATTGGTCTGGGCATCGCGCTCGTTGCAATGCTGGCAGTGGCATTTACTGATTACCGCAAGCTCATCAATATCGCGCCGGCATTCTACATCTTTGGTTTGCTGCTGCTGGTCCTGGTGCTGGTCCCCGGCATCGGTTTAAAGATCAATGGACAGCGAGCCTGGATTCGCGTTCCCGGGGTTGGACAGTTTCAGCCATCTGAGTTTGTGAAGGTAACTACGGCGATGATGCTCGCTCGCTATTTTGGTAAATACCGAGCACATACCCTTGACTGGAAAGAAATGGCCATCGGTGTTTTCATTCTCGCCTTGCCCATTGTTTTGATTCTCGGTGAGCATGACGTCGGGTCAGTCCTCACCTACATGCCAATTCTGGCAGTCATCTTGTTTCTATCCGCAATACGTATTCGGCTGGTAGTGATATCGTTGGTGCTGGGAATCGTGCTCCTTCCGTTTGCGTATTGGGCGGGTGTGAAGACGCATCTGGTTAAGAACTACCAACAGGAACGGATCAATGTAATTCTTGATCCAGAGAACGCCGATCGGCGCGGGTTCGGTTACAACACCTGGCAGTCGATTCTAACTGTGGGCGAAGGCGGGTTACTAGGCGCCGATGCCTCCTCCGCGCACTCGCAAAGCAGCCTGAAGTTTCTCCCTGAGCCACATACCGACTTCATCTTTTCGGTGACGGCCGGTAATGCCGGTTTCGTCGGCTGCATTCTCGTGTTGATTATTTATGCGGTTCTCCTTTCCCGACTGATCAGTTGCGCGCGCCGGGCGCCGGATCGAATGGGAATGCTTGTTATCATGGCAGCCGTAGGCGGAATGACGTTTCAGATCTTTATTAACATTGGTATGGCACTAGGGGTACTCCCGGTCATCGGTGTGCCTCTACCTTTAATGAGTTCCGGCCTTGCTTCACTCATCGCCACTTTCATCGCCATTGGTTTTGCGATAAGCGTCCAACTGCGACGGTTTGTTAACTGAAGGAGCACCAGTCCACTCTTACTTTCAGTTCGATTCGGAATAACTACACTCCTCCAAGGCACAGCTTAGTTTGCCGAAGGTCGCTTTAGTTTCGTATGCTCACCGGTGATGATAATGCGAACGCTTTTCCGTATGAGCGGCACGCTGTTTTGCCTACTTTCCTTTCTTTTTGCGGCTAGCGCACTTCAGCCGGCCGAAACACAACTACCTCAGGAGCAGGAGCCGAAAAAGGCGAATGCCCGCGCCGAACCTGCGCCGAAACCTGAGCCCTTCGATGGCGCTTCGATTGAAAAGATGGCTGTGCAGTGCGTCAAACTTGAGACTGAAGCGGGCCTGATCGAAATCGAGATGCTCGCTGAAATGGCGCCGGAAAGCGTTCGTAACTTTCTCAATCTCGCGAGTATGGGGGCGTTTGACACGACCACTTTCAGCAGGGTGGTACCGCGGTTTGTCATTCAGGGAGGCAATCTCGCGACTCGAGAACATCTTACTGAGGAGCTTTACCGGCGCGCGCAGAGGACCGTCCCCGACGAGCCAAGTATTATCAAGCACGTCCGCGGTGTTGTGTCTCTGGCGCGACCGGAGCAGCCCAATAGCGCAAGTTCACACTTCTTCATCCTCGTCGGTGACGGCACGAACCTCGATGGAAAGTTCAGCGCCTTTGGACGTGTTCGTAGTGGGATGGAGGTCGCCGATGTGATCAACAGGGCAGCAGTAGACGGCGAGAAACCGGAAAAGCCCGTTCGGATCATTCGCGCACTGGTGAAACCTTGCGCACAATAGCATCGACGCTGCAGACTCTGTGATGCGCCAAACAACTCGAGACTGACTGTTGAATCCGAGACACGCGGCGCTGCAGGTTCTCCAATTTCAGACCACCATGTGTTAAGTTCTTCGCATTTAGGCGCGGCTTCGGCTATACTCTCCGCAGCTTGGCCTGCCGTAGTCTTCAGGCGCTAAACCGCTTACCGAATACTTAAGCACGAAGGAACAGCAAATTTTTCCGTGCGCTGGACGGGGCCAAGCCGCAAATTTGTCCGTCGTCCAGGTGACGACGAAGTATTAACTCATATTTAGAGCCGCCCACAGGGCCAAATCGCCGATCAGTGGAGCGCAAGCGGAATGGGGAAATCCCCACGCAATCAACTTGGTTTGTCAGAGGTTTTTTGAGCATCCTTCGGCTACTCCGCACTCATTCTTGCGGGCAGGTGGAAGTGCTCCCTCCAATCGAATTGTTTGCACGGCGCAAAGCGGCTAGTTAGGTTTTCTGTTGCAGGACTTGAGTCTCTCTCACTTCGCGAACCGAGTGGTTCCCTGCACCATCCGTTTTCTCCGACATTTGGGGCGGGAACAACAGCACACTTCTACTCCAGCCGAGGATAGCAGGCTTCCAGGCGCCTCGAATCTGCAACCACATTCCATAGAATCAATTCGCGGCGAAACGTCAACTCGGTTCGTCACATTTGCGCAAAGTGCGCGCCTCGCCCAGCGGCTTGAGGGCGGCGCTCTATTGCCCACCCACAATTTTCATAGAGACAGCAGCCAAATTTTCAGCTTCGCATATCACCAGGCGGTTCGTTCGGGCCGTGTGCCTGAGACCGTCTGCTGAGAGCGATATGAATCTGGCCAACGTCGAGGAGACTAAACTTACAGCATGGCTAAACAATTAATCGTCAGCATCAATGGACGTGAGAAGAAGATAGCGATCATCGAAAACGACAAAGTCAGCGAGTTCTACATCGAACGAGGAGAGGAGAACCAGGGCATAGTCGGAAACATCTACAAAGGACGCGTGATGCGCGTCCTCCCCGGAATGCAGTCGGCGTTCGTGGACATCGGCCTTGAGCGCGACGCTTTTCTATACGTCTCTGACTTTTTCGATGAAGAGGAAGAATTCGAGCGGATTGTTATCGACAAGACTAAAAAGGGTGCCACTGATGCCGAGCGTGCAGCTGCGGAGCAGGTCGCCCTTGGGCGCGTCGAGCGTGAACATCAAATCGAAGCTAGTCACGAAAGAGCGGAACCGTTGCTCGAAGCAGAACTGCCCGTGGAAGAAGTTGAAGAACAACCATCTGAAACAGAGGCCAGCAAACGCCGCGGAAGGCGCGGACGGAGGCGCGGGCGCAGCAAGGACGGCGGTGAAGAGTTCAGCAGCGAGCCACAACGCCGAGTCACTCTCGAGCCTGAGAGTCCGCCTACTCCTTTTGTGGCAGCTGATCCTTCAATTCAGCGAATTAGTGATGACGAAGAAACTCTAAACGGTGAAATGTTCAAGGACGCTCGGCTGCAGGAGCGAATCTTCGATCAGATTCATGCCGTCGAATTCAATTTCGAAGATGATTTTCGCACGGTCGAAGTGGGTTCGGTGCTTCCCCGGGGTGGGGTGCATGATGACTCGTTCCAACGCATCGACGACAGCGATGTGGACGGGCAAAACGAACCCGGTCAGATACGTCTGAGGGCCCCAGTAGAAGCTCATTTAGATTCCTTCGTCGAAGACGCCGCCGGAGATACTCTTGGTCACCGCAGTTTTGAGCGCGTTAGCGACGAAGAAGAAATTATCGATCCGGCCCCGATTACTCGGCGTACGAGAAAGCCAGCCCCGGGTGATGAAGAGGGAGAAGCAAAGACGAAACGCCCCGCCAGGAGGAGTAGCGCCAGTAAGAGCGTCCCGAAGAAAGCCGCAGGCAAGCGGACGGCGACGAAGAAGCGTGCCAAAGCGGCTGCCGACAGCCCGGTTGCATCGGACGAACCGCTGCTGGATTCTAAGGCAAGCATCACCAGCAGTCGCTCACGTTCTGAATTCGCCACCAGACGAGGCGGCAGACGTCGCCGCCGGCCCGGTGGTAAACCGAGCCCTGGTGTTGGATCCGTCGGAGCCAATGGCAAAGACGCCGAGGTCGAATTGGCGCCTGACAATGCGCCGGCCGAACTCGTCGCGACTACTCAGGTCCCTGGTGCGGAAGGGCAAACGCCAACACGCGAGCGGCCACCTCGCGAAGATCGGGAACGCCGCGACGGACGTGACAATCGGGGATACCGCGGCGCGCCCCGCCGAGAGCGGCATCAACCCGCAATCACCGATCTGCTGCGTGAGGGACAAGAGATTCTGGTTCAGATTGCTAAAGAACCGATCGCCAAGAAGGGGGCGCGTATTACTTCGCATATCGCGCTGCCAGGCCGCTTTCTTGTTTACATGCCCACTGTCGAGCACGTCGGCGTTTCACGCAAGATCGAGTCAGACAGCGAGCGTCAACGACTGCGTAAGCTGATCCAGCAGTTGCGCGCAGAAGAGGACGTACCGTCCGGTGGTTTCATCGTTCGCACCGCAGGTGTAGGAATTAGTGAGAAAGACTTGCGTGAGGACGCTCGTTACCTAGTTCGCACCTGGCTGGATATTCGTGCGGCGGCTGAAAAATCGAAGCCTGCTGCGTTGGTCCATCGAGACCTCGACCTCGTGCAGCGCATCCTTCGTGACCAGTTGTCAGAAGACTTTGAATCGGTTCGAGTAGATTCGGAGGAGGAATATGAGCGCATCGTAGACTTTGTTAACCGCATTCATCCGAAGATGGTGAAACGCGTCAAGCTTTACACTCGCGATCAGCCCATACTCGAAGCGTTTAATGTTCAGGGGGAGATTGACAAAGCGATCAAGCCCCGTGTCTGGCTTCGTTCGGGTGGCTATTTGGTGATCAATCAGACTGAAGCGCTGGTAGCAATTGACGTTAACACCGGAAAGTTTGTCGGTCGTGGCAGCGGGCGGTTGGAAGACACCATCACCCGTACCAACATGGAGGCGGTTGACGAGATAGTCAGACAGATTCGGCTGCGCGACCTTGGCGGAATCATCGTGCTCGATCTGATTGACATGGAAGAGCGCCGCAACCGTCAAAAGGTGATGCAAGCTTTACAAGAAGCGTTGCGTTTCGATAAGTCGCCGACCAAAGTTTTGTCATTCAATGACTTTGGGCTAGTAATCATGACTCGGAAGCGAGTTAAGCAGTCTCTGGAAAGAACACTTTGCGCGCCGTGTCATTATTGTCAGGGGGCTGGCCTTGTAAAGTCGCCGCAGACGATTTGTTACGAGATGCTCGACGAGGCAAGGACACTCAGCAAGAGCATCGGAGAAGAAAAGGCGAATCAGGCTACGCTGCGAGTGAATCCAGAGGTTGCCAAGGCCTTACGCACTTCCGAGCGCGACGTGCTTAGTGAGATTGAGGATTACCTTGGACCAGTCGACATTTCAAGCGATACGGAGATTCACCAGGAACAGTTCGACTTTGCGTTCATTTGAAAATGGGCAAGTTAGGAAACTTATGGAAAACAATGCTCGCCGGTAGTGCGGGTGTCGCCGCGCTCGCCGCATTGAACGCCTCGATTCGACGTAATGCCGCCGAACCGGACGATAGCGCACTTGGCGGTGATCCAAACTTCTATGCTTGGAAACATGGCCGGATCTTCTACAAAGTTGCCGGAGCGAAAAACCCCGGACTTCCGTTAGTTTTTGTGCATGGCGTCGGCGCCGGTGCTTCGAGTTTCATGTGGCGGAAGAATTTCGACGCGTTGGCCGATGACTTTCGCGTTTATGCTCTTGATCTGCTTGGCTTCGGCTTTTCAGACAAGCCAGCCACCGTTCCCTACTCCGCTGATCTCTACGTAGAGTTGATGACCGACTTTGTTCGCGAAGTTGTTGGCCCACCGGTCAACATTATCGCTAGTTCTTTGGGCGCCGCCTACTGTGTACGGATGGCCGAAGAGCACCCCGAACTGGTCAAATCACTCATCCTCAACGCCTCAGTGGGTTACGACACTTTAAACACTCGCCCCAGAATGGCGGGTGCTGCTTTCTATGGAATGCTGCAGTCTCCCGTGTTGGGAACGTCCTTCTACAACGTGATGGCAAGCGAACGCAGCATCCGAGAGTATGCGCGAAATCATCTCTTCTATGATCATCGTCGGGTAACAAACAGGTTGGTCGCGCATCTCTATGCCACCAGTCATCAACAGGGCGCACAACATGCAATCGCGGCATTCCTATCCGGGTATTTGAATACGGACACACGCGCGGCTTTCGCCCGACTCGACCAGCCGGTGACGCTGGTCTGTGGCAAACAAGATCTCACCACACCGGTTTCCAAGGCCGAGGCCCTAACGCAAACGAATCCGCGTGCCAGCCTGGAAGTGTTTGACTATTGCAGGATGATGCCCGAACAAGAGCACCCGGAAAGATTCAATACCCTGGTGCGCAATACCTTTCGCGCGCGATCTGCCGCCGCCTAGCCACGCTCCTTACAACATTTAGTCATTACTGCACGCACTGAATGTTTCTACTATTCTGAAATTACCGATGTTTATACCAGCCATTAAATCTGAATACAGTCTCACGCGCGTTTAGTGCCAGGCCACACACAAATCAAATCGTTGACACGTGATGGTTCGCTTATCTAAGATGCCCGCCGATAGCTAGCACACCACGAGGAGACGAACAGCTGTTGTTTGTAGTAACTAAGCTCCACCAACCTCGGCTTTTGCCGTACTTTCGGCATTCTTAAAGCGTTCTCAACATTGAGAAACTAAACCTGAATCAATCGACAGGAGAAAATTATGCGGAACGCATTGCTTCCCTCCTTTGCCGTGCGGATCAAAGGAATCGGAATTTGTCTGCTTGCCGTGCTTTCAATGGTCGTGGCTTTGCAAGCCCAAACTCAAATAACCGGAGGAACGATACAAGGTACCGTTCTTGACCCAAACGGCGGGGCCATTCCCGGAGCCAACGTTGAAATTCGGAATTTGGAAACAAACCTTATCCGAAATCTAAGTACTGACGAAGGAGGCCGGTTCGTGGCTCTGCAACTGCCGTCGGGCAGATACAGCGTGACCGTTACGAAGACGGGGTTCGCGACTCTAACGGTTGAAAAAGTTGAGCTGACCGTTGGCCAGGCCTTAAATCTTCCCATCACAATGAAAGTTTCCGGCGTGGAAGAGCGCGTGACAATTTCAGGAACACCGACTGTGGACACGCTTAAGACCGAGTCGAGTTCGACCATTACCGAAAGCACGGTCGAGACAACTCCAATCCTGGGCCGCAAGTTTGAAGATCTACTAACCCTCACTCCTGGTGTGAGTATTGTTCAAGGCCCGGACGGCGACGAAATTAACTTTGCCGGGCAGCGTGGCGTCTTCAACAACGTCAGTCTGGATGGTGGCGACTACAACAACGGTTTCTTTGGGGAGCAACTCGGCGGTCAGCGCGCGGCCATCGACATTACGCTGGAGGCCGTCAAAGAATTCCAGGTTGTGGCCACTGGAGCATCTGCGGAATTTGGCCGCACGGCTGGTGGCGTTATCAACGTCATTACCAAGTCGGGCACGAATGACGTACACGGAAGCCTGTTCTACTTTCAGCGACTGGAAGCATTGACGGCGAACACTTCGGATGGGAAACCGCTGACCGATTTTCACCGTGAACAGTTTGGCGGGACGATTGGCGGCCCAATCAAGAAAGACAAGGCTTTTTACTTTTTCGCGTTCGAAGGGATTCACGAAACGTTAACCCGGCCTAATCTGAGCGAACCGATCGGATCAACTCCCTGCCCGGTTGCGACGCCGACGCTTGCGGCTAACGAAGCTCTCATCAACGCGAACGCCGATTGCCAGCGGTTAGCCTTGATCAACTTCATGAGGGCAAGATTGAGTCAGGAAGAAGGACTGCCCATCCAGCGGCCGATCAGAAACTACGCCTTCCTATCGAAGGTAGACTGGGAGCTTAACCCTTCCAACAAGTTGTCAATCTCATACAACTTCGATTATTCGAAGAACACAAACCAGACGTTTGATGTGGCGACTTACGGCGATTCAGCGAATGGCATCGAGGGTCCGTCAAAGATCAATGTGATAAATCTCAATCTCTTCACCACCGTCTCGGCGACCAAAATAAACGAAGCGCACTTCTCTTATTCTCGCGAGTTGCGACCTCGGGCAGCGACCCCTTCGAGTCTGCCGGCCGATACGGGGATCGGATTTGCCCCCACGTTTAGGTTCGGAAATCCCTTCTTTCTTCAGCCCACAGTTGATGAGCTTCTATGGCGGACACACGTCAAGGACAACTTTTCGATCGTCAGCGGAAACCACACACTCAAGTTTGGTGGTGAGTGGATTCATTCGCTGAATGACCAGGTCTTTCGTGGCTTTTTCACCACGCGATACCTCTTCGACAGCGTCACCGGATTCCTTCGCTACACCTCTGCGCCTGCAGCCGGTGGCTTTGGCCCACAAACGATCGGCTGCTCAAACGCAACGACTACAACTTATGTAACACTACCGACAGCTTGTCCGGCGGGCACAACGCCAACGGGCGGGCCACTTCTCTTTTTCTTGCAGGACGGAATTCCCAGCGGAGTAACAGGGCTTCCTTCTCCGGGGGCGTCAAACATTACGAACGACGACCTCGGCCTTTTCATCCAGGATAAGTGGCAGGTTCGGCCCAACCTCGCTCTTAATTTGGGCTTACGGTGGGAGGCACAGATTTTTCCAGGAACGATTATTCCACCGGCGCAAACTGCTTATGGAATCTTTCTGAATAACCCAAATTTCCCGTCTGATGGTACTTTGCACAGTCCGAAAAAGGAGTTCCAGCCCAGGGTTGGGTTCGCCTGGAACATCGGAGGCGGCAGCAAATCTGTGCTGCGTGCGAGCTACGGCATTTTTTACGGACGGCAAAACATGCTGTCGCAGGTGGGCTCGATCACAACCAATGGCGCTCAGCAAAGGACCAACTTTGCGAGTTCCGACAACATTCGCCAGTTTGGCGTGCCTGCTCCGGTATGGCCCAACCTGCTTCCGGGATCATTCGCTCCCTGTCCACCCAACCCGTTTCCTTGCTTCACGGGAGTTCGTGTCTTCAGCAAGGATTACGCGAACCCACGAATCTATACAACCAATGTGCAGTTCGAACAGGAGCTGACCAAGGATCTAACGCTCTACTTCGATTTCACCCACGCGAAAGGCGTTCACATGACCCGCTTTCTGAACTATGGTCGAACTCCGTTCTTCGCCCCGCAACTGGGTGACGTATTTGTCGCGAGTGCCGTTGGTAAGTCGCTCTATCGCGGCTTTACGGTAGGCATGAGAAAACGGTTTAGCAAGCATTACCAGTTTGAATGGAATTACGTTTTCTCGAAGGATCTCGACGACGATTCCAACGAACGTGATCCATTTACCGACCGATCGTTCGATCTCTTCAATTTGCAGTTGGACTACGCTCTGTCGGACCGCGACATCCGACACAAGTTCAATTTCTTTGCGCTCTTCGATCTTCCTGCGGGCTTCGAGCTGAACACCCGCATTCAAGGCAGAACGGCTCAGCCTGAAACACCCGGGGGCGTCCGAACTGCGACGAACAGAAACACCGCTCGCAAGGACAACCAATACTTCTCATTTGACTGGCGCGTGCAACGGCCGTTCAAGTTCGGCGAACGATACGCGCTTATCCCGATAGTAGAGATGTTCAATACTTTCAACAACGCCAATAACATCAATCCATTGAGCACACCTGCGCTGTTCAACTTCGACGGATTCTTGCGCGCGGGAGTTGGTGATCCACTACAGTTGCAGCTGGCGATCAAGTTCACTTTCTAAGTGTTCGCGA